>Ga0180007_10000040_pt1 | contig 224359 bp, 201 predicted proteins | sample MM_PC_MetaG_FD_121122 | JGI IMG/M metagenome (GOLD analysis project Ga0180007, IMG submission 121122) | Groundwater microbial communities from the Aspo Hard Rock Laboratory (HRL) deep subsurface site, Sweden - MM_PC_MetaG | ecosystem: Environmental > Aquatic > Deep subsurface > Groundwater... | reverse complement strand
TTAATCCAAACACTGCCGGCAAGTTACAAACCGCCGGTGCAGTGGGCCGTACGCTGACGGCCAGCATCAAGCCATCAGCATTGGGGGAAATGCTTGACGTCTTCTATTCATCCATCTTCCACTGAGAAACTCCTGAAAGCCATCAAGGGCAAGACCGAAACCCCTTCCGGCTGCAAGATATCCGCCCGGCCAAGCTTCAGCCAGTCCGGTTTCCGGCTTGGCCGCAAACGCCGCGCAGGCAGCTTGGCCGCCATCGGCGTGGATATAGCTCCGGACAGCCTGCGGCTGGTGAGAATCGAAAGAACCGACCAGGGGCCAAGGCTCTCTGGATTCTGGCGTGCGCCCTTCGAGGCGGGAGTCACCCCCGACTCTCCGGGATTCGCCTCGTTTCTGGCCGAGCGCATCAAAAAATTCAGGGGATCGGACAAGCAGGCACAAATCTGGACCCTGGTCTCAACGGCCCAGGCCGAGATGTGGCACGTCAGGGTCCCCAAAGTCCCCAAGTCCAAACTGTCCGAGGCCGTCTACTGGACCGCCATGAGGGAGAAGAGCTTTGACGCCAACTCCATGATCATGGACTACGAGGTCCAAGGGGAGGTCATGGACAAGGGCGTGCCCAAGATCCAAGCCCTGGTCTATGTCGTGCCCAGAGAGGTCGTGGACAAGGCCAAAGCCCTGTTCGCCGCCGCCGGCATCAAGCTCGCCGGGGTGACCATCTCTCCGCTGGCGCTGCAATCCCTCTTTCGTTCAGAGTTGGTCTCCGCCTGCGACGCGGTCTGCGCCAACATCTACATCGGCCGAAACTGGTCGCGCATCGACCTGTTCTCAGCGGGTGACCTTGTCCTGTCACGGGGCGTCAACACGGGCATCTCCAGCTTGGTGTCCGAACTGACCGACGCCTACAACAGACAGCTGAGCGCCCCGGCCAAGCCGGCACCAGCGACGGCCCAGGCCGAAATCGAATCTCCCCGTCCCTTCATACTCGAACTGGAAGACAACGAGACCCCGGAAAAGGACCAGGAATCCGATTTCGAGATCGACTACCAGTTCGAGATCGACGCCGACATTGCGTCCATCGGGTCGCCCCCGCAGACGCAAGCCGAGCCCACGCCCCTCGCTGAGCAGGATCCCACTTTCAGCAATGAACCGGAACAACCCGCCCAGCCCCTCGACGAGGACCAGGCCCGAGCGTTGTTGCTGGGCAAGTTGCTGGGCCAGGATATCCCCGCCGGAACCCCGGGATCCGAGCTGAGCGCCGAGGCCCTGATCGACCTGGCCGGGGCGGCCATTTCCCGCCTGGTGCGCCAGATCGAGCGAACCTTCGAGCACCATATGAAGTCCCTGAACGGCGCACCGGTCCAGAAGATATTCTTCTCCAGTGACCTGGGCACCAACGGCCATTTCCTGGACGTGCTGTCCAATCAGCTGGGCGTCGAATGCACCCTGCTGGACCCATTGGGCGTCCTGGGGACCAAACCGGGCGCAGCAAACGTACCGGACGAGTCTTCCCATCGCCTGGCCTTCAACCTTGTCTGCGGCCTGGCCCTGTGCGACACCGAGGCGACGCCCAATCTCCTGCGAACTTACAAGGACAAGGACAAAGCCCGACAGATCATCCACCAGGGCAACGTGGTCTACGGCGTCTTCCTGGCCCTGGTCTTGGCCTTGGCCATGGCCTGGTTCTGGCAGCAGGGGACCAGGCAGGACCTGCAGGCCGAACTGGACAATTATCAGGTCGTGCTGGCCTCCTTCTCGCCCCAGGTGGATGAACCCCTGCTGCTGTCCATGGCCACCCGCGTCGGCAAGCAGCAGAAGCGGCTGAAGGATCTCAGCAAGAAATACGAAGGCCTCGCCGCCATCACGGAACTCGGCGACCTGACCCCGGACGGGGTCAGGCTGATCTCCATTGGGTTGGAACTCGGCGCACCGCCCGTGGACTCGCCCGAGCCTTCCAAGGACAAGAAACCCAAGGACTCGCTGCAGAGCCCCAAGGTCATGGTGCTGGACGGTGTGGTCCAGGGCGCACCGGAGATGTTCGACGCCAAGTTGGCCACCTACCTTGCGCGACTCCAGAACTCGCCACTGTTCACCTATCCCGTGGTGCACAAGCGGGAAGTGGAGCGCCTTGGCGGCAAAGGCGATGTCCTGCGATTCATCCTGCACATCAACATGAGCTAGGGCAAAGACCATGAAATCAATCACCATCCCCCCACAGATCATGGTCAAGCTGGCCGTCTGCGTCTTGGTGCTGGCCCTGCTCCTCCTGGCAGCCATCGTCCCCCTGCAGCGCGACCTGGAGCGCAAGCGTCAAGACATCGGCGAGGCCAATCACGCCATGCAGCGCCACAACGCCCTGATGCCCACCTACGCCAAACTAAAGGTCCAGCTGGACAAGGGCTTTCCCAAGGGCATCCCGGACATGCGTGAGGTCCACCTGACCCAGGACAGGATCACCGAGATTTCCGCCATCCTGCGCGAGTTGGCCGGCGACCAGGGCGTGACCGCCGACGCCATCGTCCCGGACCCGTCCTCCATCGCCTCGGGTGGCAACGCCGTCTCCGTGGACTGCTCTTTCTGGGGGCCGCTGGAAGCGCAACGGGCGCTGCTCCTGGAGCTGGGTGCCTTGTCCTGCCTGGCGCACATTGAGCAGATCACCATCCGCGAGGACCGCGCCCAGGCAAACATGCAACTCAAGGCCTGGTTGACGCTGGAATAACCAGTCACCAACCCAAGGATGAACCAGATGCCCAAGCGTCAAGCCATACTTCTGATCCTGATGGGGCTGGCCGTGATCTACGCCGCCTTCACCCTGATCGGCGGCGATTCGACCGCCAGCACACCTCGCACCACGGCCAAAGACTTTACCGAGCTGCTGGAGGGAGTGAAAAAATCCACCGAACTCAACGCCCTGACCGAGGTGGAGGAACATCGCATCACCCTGCTCAGCGGTGAAGAGTCACCCGACCCGCTGCTCAAACGCGACCCCATCCAGGGCGATGCCGATTCCACCGCACGCCAAGGGGACACCCGCTTTGTCTACAGCGGCTTTCTGCGCATCGGAGCCAAGAGATTGGCCGTGATCAATAATTCCGAATACAGCGAGGGGGAACTCGTGGACGAGACAGGCTACACCCTGCTGACCATCGCCCCCGGCCAGGTCACCCTTGAGGGCCGCAGCGCCGAAAACGGCGGGACGGACAAAGTGGCCATCCCCATCCAGGAAGACATCATCAGCTTTGTCGAGGACAAAAATGAACAATAGCTCCCCACGCGCCTCACTGATCATCCTGGCAGCCCTGCTGAGCCTGGGTCTGCTGGCCGTGTCCGGCTGTAAAAAGGACACCACCGAGCGGGACCCCTTCTACGAGAAATGGAAGGCGATGGCCGAGCAGTCCGTGGGCCACAGCCCCTCGCCGCCGCAGCGGGTCGCCCCCAGCGACCTGGTCGCCAAGGACATCGAACTCGAACCCGAAAATGAGCTGCCCACCGTGATGATCGGTGGCCTGGACATGCGCAACGCCAATATCGTGGCCGTGCTCCGCGCCCTGGGCAAGATCTCCGGGCAGAGCATCATGGTCAGCCCCGGCGTGACGGGCACCATCAATGTCAATGTCGAGAACCTGCCCTGGGATCAGGTCTTCCGGGCCCTGACCCGCACCCATGGCCTGGCCTGGGAATGGGAGGGCCAGATCCTGCGGGTGATGACCGCCGAGGACATGGAGATGAACCTCAAGCTCGACCATATCCGCTCCCGCAAACCCCTGGTGACCACGGCCATCAAGATCAACTACGCCGACGCAGCACAGCTGCGCGATGACATGGAGAAACTGCTGGCCAAGGACGCCGAGGGCAACGCCCGGGGCTCCGTGGAGGTAGTGGAACATACCAACTCGCTGATCATCCACTCGGTCAAGGAGGATGTGATCAGGTTCGCGGAACTGGTGGACAAGCTCGACCGGCCCAGCGCCCAGGTCCACTTCAAGGCCTACATCGTGGAGACCTCCAGCGACACCGCCCGCGACCTGGGCATCCAGTGGGGCGGCAGCTACAAGAATTCGGCCAACAGCAACTCCAACTTCTACGTCATGCCCGGCGGACAGAACTATGACTCCACCACGGGCCTGTACACCTCGACCCTCAACAACGGCGCCATCGGCCAGTCCGGGCAGGGCTACGGCCTGAACTTCCCGGGCAACGTGCCCAACAACGACGGCGTGGGCGGCCAGTTGGGGCTCATGTTCGGCACCCTGGGCGGCAACATCCTGGAAGTGCAACTGCGCGCCCTGGAAGAGGACAACAAGCTGAACATCCTGTCCAACCCGTCCCTGACCACCCTGGACAACCAAACCGCCTACACCGAAAACGGCGAGGAAGTGCCCTTCGTCACCGTAGACGAGGCGGGCAACTACGAGGTGGAGTGGAAAGAAGCCACCCTGCGCCTGGAGATCACCCCGCACGTCATCGACGGCATCAACCTGCGCATGGACATCAACGTCAAGAAGGACGAAGTGGACTTCACCCGCACCGTGCAGGGCAACCCGCTGATCCTCAAGAAGGCCACCAAGACCAGCCTCGTCAGCCGCACAGGCGAGACCGTGGTTATCTCGGGCTTGAGGCGCTCGCGCCAGACCTCCGGAGGGGCCGGACTGCCCTACCTGAAGGATATCCCGGGCCTGGGCCACCTCTTCGGCAGCGACAGCAAGGGCGAGGAACTGGAGGAAGTGCTGATCTTCATCACGCCCACCATCCTGGCCGAATGGAGAACCGGCGAGGAGCAAAAGACCCTGGAAGAGATTGAGACCAAGATTCAGGATGACATCACCAAGGAACAACAGGACAAGGACAGCGACAACTAGTCGCAACAGCCATGAACTACTTTGAGATCCTCGACCTCAGGATGGAGCCGTTCTCCAACTCCCCCGACCCGGACTTTCTGTACCGGTCGCAGGGACACGAGCGCTGCCTGCATTCCCTGGAGATCGCGCTGCGGCTGCGGCGCGGCCTGTCCGTGGTCCTGGGCGAAGTGGGCACCGGCAAGACCACCCTGTGCCGCGAGTTGATCCGCAGCCTGGAGGAGGACGAGTCCGTCACCGCCCGGCTGCTGCTGGACCCGGGTTTCTCCTCCGCCCATGAGCTGCTGGTGGTGCTGCACGAGATCTTCTGCGGGCCCGTGGCCGGGGACCCGAGCGACTGGCAACTCAAGGAACGCATCAAGGACACCATCCTGACCGCAGGCCTGGACCAGGAGAAAATCCTGGTGCTGGTGGTGGACGAGGGCCAGAAGATGCCCTCCCACTGCCTGGAAATCCTGCGCGAGCTGCTCAACTATGAGACCAATGAGCGCAAGCTGTTGCAGATCGTGCTCTTCGCCCAGAGCGAGTTCCGCCAAACCCTCGCGGCCATGCCCAACCTCGCTGACCGGGTCAACGATCTGATCCGGCTGGAGCCACTGTCCCTGTCCGAGACCAAGGCCATGGTCCGCCACCGCCTGGACACGGCCAAGGCCGATTACCGCGCCCCCGAACTCTTCACGGCCCTGGGCTACCTGGTTCTGCACCGCATCACCGGGGGCTATCCCCGGCGCATCGTGCGCCTCTGCCACAAGGTGGTGCTGGGGCTGATCATGAGACAACGGCGCAAGGCGGGCTGGAAACTGGTCCGGGCCTGCGCCCGGGAAAACGAAATGTATTCGCAGCCTGGGCAGCACTCTCTGTCCTTGGCCGCGTGCCTTGTCTGTCTGATGTTTCTGGCCTGGCCCTCAAGCCTCAATCCGGTCCCGCAGGCAGTCCCGTCCTCCCCGGCAAACACCGTGCATCTCAGCAGCTTGGCTGCCCCGATCACCGAGTTGCCTCAGAGGCCCGCCCCGGTCACCGTGTCGCCCCAGAGGCCCACCCCAAATCCTGAGACTGTGCAGGTCGTCTCTCCGGCCAGCGACCAGGCGTCCGCGGACACACCGCCATCGTTCACTGCACAGCCACCGTCGATCCTTGGCGAAGTGAAGGTCCAGGTCGGCGAAAGCATTTCCCTTCTGACGCGGATGATCTACGGCAGCTTCAACCGCAATACCCTCGGCGCAGTGCTCGACGCCAACCCCGAGGTGGAGAATCCTGATCGGCTCAACGTGGGTGATTCGATCCGCTTCCCCCTGGCGGGGATGGGTTTCCAACAAGCCTGGTGGGTTCCCCTGGCCGAAGCGCGGACCCTGGCCGGGGCCGTCGCCCACTGGCGGACCGCACCTGCCGTGCGGGACCCGCGTATCCTGTTCTGCCGCACAGACAAACAGGAGCCACATTTTGTCGTGACCGCCGGAGGACTCCATCCCTCCCAGGACATAGCCCGGCGCGAGGCCCAGGCCAACGGGCACCAGACAGCCCCGGTCTCCGGGTGGGCCCTGGTGCCTCCCCCAAAGGCTGGCCCGGATGGCACAACGGTCTTTCACTCCCCGTCGCAGGCCGTTCCGAACGACGCTCCAGCGCTGACGCTCCCGGTCTTCCTGGGCAAAGTGGACGTGCAAGCCGGGGAGGACCTCCCCATGCTGGCGCGCACCCTGTATGGCAACGCCAAACCGCAGACCCTTGGCGCGCTCCTCGCCGCCAATCCGTGGCTGAAAAACCCCGACCGGCTCCGCGTGGGTGATTCGATCCGCTTCCCCCCTGCGGGGATGGTTTTTCAGGAGGCCTGGTGGGTCCCCATCATCGAGGCCCGAACCCTGGCAGGAGCCGTTGCCCTCTGGCGGGCCGCACCCGCCATGAACGAGACCCGAATCCTGATGCGGCGCGATGGTCTTGAGGATTTGCGCTTCGTCGTAATCGCCGGGGCACCCTGCCAGTCCGAGGATGAAGCCCGACGCGAAGGCGCCAAGGCCGGGGTCCAAACAGCTCCGGTTCGCGGAATCGCCCTGATTTCCAAAATAGTTCGGGCCAAAGGATAGACGATGAGAATCACAAGCAGAAAACGACTGGGCGAGATGCTCGTGGAAGCGGGCATCATGACCGACGAGCAACTGGCGGAGCACCTGCCCAGCCAGAAGCAGAGCGGCATGAAGCTCGGCGAATATCTGGTGCACAACTCCGTGGTCAAGGAGCACACCATCCTGGACCTGGTGAGCGGCCAGTTGAACATCCAGCGCTTCAGCTCGGACACCCACCCCTTCGACATCTCGGTGGCGGAGCTGGTCCCGCTGGAGCTGGTGCAGCAGCATCGCCTGGTCCCCATCAGCCGCAAGGGGCGATTGCTGTCCGTGGCAACGCCCGATCCCATGGACATCGACGCCCTGGATGCGGTGGAGATCCACACCGGACTCGAGGTGGAACCCCTGATCTGCTCGGAGAAGGAATTCGAGAGCCTGTGCTACTCGATCTACGGCATCTCCTCGGACCTGGACCGGGTCATGGAGGGCATGGCGGACGACGGCATCGAGACCGAGGACGGACCGCAGGGCATCGAATCCGAATTCACGGTGTCCTCGCTCCAGGAAATGGCGGACGAGGCCCCTGTGGTGCGCATGGTGAATTCCATTCTTTCCCAGGCCGTGCGCGACGGGGCCAGCGACGTGCACATCAGCCCCGAGAAGGACTACGTGCAGCTCAGGTTCCGCGTGGACGGCAAGCTGCGCGAGGTCCCGGCCCCGCCCAAGAAATTCTTCCTGCCCATCGTCTCGCGCCTGAAGATCTTGGCCAACATGGACATCGCCAGTTCCATGGTCCCCCAGGACGGTCGTTTCTCGTTCAACTACGAGAAACGCGAGGTGCACGTGCGCGCCTCCAGCCTGCCCACCATCTACGGCGAGAACATGATCCTGCGCCTCTTGCTGCGCAACGGCAGCGGGCTGAGCCTGGACGACCTGGGCATGATCGAGAGCGACCGCAACAAGCTGATTTACGCGGTGGGACGGCCCTATGGCATGATCCTCTCCACCGGCCCCACGGGCAGCGGCAAGAGCACCAGCCTGTATGCGGTGCTCCGCAGCATCAACCAGCCGGACATCAACATCATCACCCTGGAGGACCCGGTGGAATACCGGGTGGCCAAGATCCGGCAGGTGCAGTTGAACAAAAAGGCGGGTATGACCTTTGCCAGCGGCCTGCGCTCCATCCTGCGTCAGGACCCGGACGTGATCATGGTCGGCGAGATCCGCGACGCGGAAACGGCGGGCATCGCCGTGCAGGCCGCGCTCACGGGCCACCGTCTGCTGTCCACCATCCATACCAACGACGCCGCCGGAGCCGTGACCCGCTTGACGGAGATGGGCATCGAGCCCTTCCTGGTGGCCTCCACCCTGCTGGTGTCCGTGGCCCAGCGGCTGATCCGCAAGGTCTGCCCACATTGCAAGGAAACCTACGATCCGCCATCGGAGGCCCTGGAGGCCATGGGCATCTCCCCCAACGGACATACCTTTTACCGGGGCCGGGGCTGCGCCCAGTGCAACCAGGTGGGCTACCTGGGCCGCGTGGGCCTGTTCGAGATCCTGCCCATCGATGACATGGTCCAGGCCCTGATCATGCGCCGGGCCTCGGCGCGGGAGATCACCCGCGCGGCCATGGAGGCGGGCACCCTGCGCACCTTGCGCGAAGACGCCGCGGCCAAGGTCGTGGCCGGAATCACCACCCTTGAAGAGGCCGCTTCGGCGGTCCTGGTCTAGGCGGGTCGGCAGCATGAACTACAAGTACAAAGCCATGACCGACAGCGGCAACGCCGTCACCGGCGTCATCGCCGCCGAGAACGAGGCCCAGGCCATGCAACTCATTGCGGCCAAGGGCTACATTCCGCAGGGCGTCAAGGCCAGCGGCAAGGCCGCCGATGGCACGGCCGAGGGCGACGCCGAACCCGCGTGGATCGAGGCCATCAACCGCAAGCTGGCCAAGGTCAAGGCCCAGGACCTGATGTTGTTCACCAAACAGTTCAAGACCATGATTGATGCGGGCATCCCGGTCTCACGCCTCTTGGTGGTTCTGGAACAGCAGACAGAAAACAGAAAGCTCAAACACGCGGCCATCACTATGCAGGAAGATATCCGCCACGGGGCCTCCATGCACCAGGCCTTCTCGAAGCACCCTTCCTGCTTCAACGACCTTTACTGCGCCATGGTCCGAGCCGGTGAGATCAGCGGTAGCCTGAACACCGTGTTGGATCGGCTGATCTACCTCATCGACCACGAGTACAAGGTCAAGAGCAAGATCAAGTCCGCCCTGACCTACCCGGTCATCGTGGTCGTTGTGCTGGCAGGCGCGTTCTTTTTCCTGCTGAACTTCGTAATCCCCAAGTTCATCCCAATATTTGCCCGTTCCAATATTGAACTGCCCTGGCCCACCCTGTTCTGCATCAATCTGCACCACTGGCTGGCCGCCAATTGGCATCTGCTTTTGGCTGGAGTGGCGGCGAGCATCGTTGGCTTGATCCTGTATTGCAAGACCCCCCGGGGAAAATTTGACAGAGACCGGTTCTTCCTCCGCTTCCCACTCATCGGGCCGGTGCTGCAAAAGGCGGCCATGAGCCGCTTCTCAAGCATTTTCGCCATTCTGCAATCCAGTGGTGTCTCGGTCCTCAACTCCGTGGCGATCTTGTCCAAGACCATCGGTAACGCAGCGATCTCAAGAGAATTCGCAAATCTGGAAGAGCAACTCCAGGAGGGACGCGGCATCGCTGCCCCGCTCAAGGCCAGCAAATATTTCACGCCCATGGTCATCAACATGATCGCCATCGGCGAGGAATCGGGAAACCTGGACGAGATGTTGCAGGAAGTGGCAAACCACTACGACTACGAGGTGGAGTATTCCGTGGGCAAGATGTCGGACATGATCGGCCCGATCATGGTACTGGCCCTATCCGGGGTGGTGGGTTTCTTCGCCCTTTCGGTGATGATGCCCATCTTCGACCTCATCAAGGTGGCCCAGCACTGACCGCCAAACCATCAAGCTACTTTCGACGCTTTGCGCAATAGTCAGGAGTCTTGACGCGAAGGTCGTTTAACATATTGAGAACTGCCGGACCACGAGGGACGGTTCAACAACAAGGAGCATCACATGCAGAAGAAACAGATGAAGCGCGGCTTCACGCTCATCGAGCTGATCGCCGTCATGGTCATCCTCGGCATCCTCGCCGCAGTGGCCATCCCCAAGTACACGGACATGACAGCCGAGGCTGAAAAGGGTGCCGCCAACGGCTTCCTGGCCGCCGGCATGTCCCAGGTGAGCATGGAGTTCGCAAAGGAGGCCATGAGCGCCGCGACGGATTCCACCAAGGATCCGGCTAACATCGATATGACCGTGGTAGCTGCTGCGGCCACCGCCAGCTACGCCGGCGGCGACGGTTACGCCGTGAGCTATGCGGGAACTGGCTCTGGCAGCGGGGGCACCGTCGTTGTCACTGTCGGATATGGCACCGGCGCCGGCGCTGGTACCATCACTAAAACCTGGACCGCACCCTGAGGACTTAAATATCAATTATCCCAGGAGGGGGGACGTACGTCCCCCCTCCTGGGTACAAGCAAATGAGTCAAACGATTGGCAACAACCAGCTTGAAACATAGGCTCCGGGGCTTCACTCTCATCGAGCTCATCGCCGTGATGGTGGTGCTGGGGCTGTTGGCCGCCATTGCCATCAGCAAAACCACCTCGCTTGTGGAAGAATCGCACCACGCAACGGCCCAGGGGGCCATTGCCGTGGGCCAAAGCACCCTGACTCAGGCCCTGGCCAAGGTCATGCTCAATCCGGACCTGGAGGATACCGCCGCCAACGTCACAATCGAGGCGAACAAGAACAAGCCAAGCGGCGAATACACCCTTGGATTTTCCGCCTCTTCCACAGGGAGCGAGATCACAATCACCGCAACCAGAGACGGAATTTCCACAACCGGGACCTGGACCATGCCATGAGCAAAAGCACCCTTCTGATCAACACAAGCAGGACCAGCGGTCGTCCACACCGCGGCTTCACCTTGATGGAGGTCATCGCCGTACTGATCATCATGGCCATCATCGCCGTGGGGCTGAGCGTCTCTTACGACAGTGGCTTCCATGATCTGGAACAGGAGACCGATCTGCTGCGCTCACGTATCAGGTACGCACAGTCCAGAGCCCTGGGCAACAATTCCCCCTTTGGCATAGCCTGCACCGGAGGACAATATTTTCTCTTCAGCGGACTCTCCACCGCCACAACTCACGTCTTCCCCGGTGAGGATCAGCCACAGTATTCGCTGCCCAACGGAATAACGGCGAACTCCTTCATCATTTCCTTCGACGGCTGGGGAGTTCCCTATTCCAATGCCGCGCAAGCTACAGCCCTGACCATCGCGACAACCATTACCCTGACCTCCTCCCAGGGCGGAAAAACAGAATCGAGCACGACCACGGTCACGCCGCTCACGGGCTTTGTGCCATGACAAAAAAGCTCAACCCTTCACGTTCTGCGGGCTTCACCCTGATTGAGGTCATCGCGGCACTGGTTGTCGGCCTGCTAGTCAGCACCCTCCTCGTGGAGCTGGGATTCTTTCTCAAACACAGCCCCGAAGCCCTGGATATGGTCGATACCCAGTATGAAACCCTGCGTGAAATGGAACGGGTGACCAGCCAGTATCGCAACGAATTGGAAAACGGGACATTGAATCTGAGCTCCCTGCTGACCAACTGGAGTGCAGAATCGGGCGTGACCTTGACTAAAGAGACCGTGAATGTGTCGGCCACGGACGGATCCTTCACCTTCCATGGGATACACAAGGTCCAAATCACCAAGAGCGGGCAATCCATGACCGCCTATTTCACGGAATAAGGGTAGAACTTAGCCATGCACAACAGACATGCCGCCGGATTCACCCTCATCGAACTGATCGCCGCACTGATCCTGACCGCTCTGGTGGGCACAGCCTTTGTCATGGCTCTGGCCTTTGGCACCGAGCAATATATCCTGAGCAACCAAACGGCCACCCTGGCACAAAAATCCCGGTTGACCCTGGCCCGCATGTACATTGAATTGGCGGAAATCCAGGGACTGGATCTCGCCCACAAAAATCAGATCGACAAAACAAATTTCTATTATATCGACCACAATGGGAACGCCGGTTCCATCACTCTGTCATCAGGCACTTTGCTGATGAACAGCCAGTACACTTTGGTTGACGGGGTAGGGACCTATGGATCGGGCCAAGCACTATTCACCTACCACGACGGGGCAGGCAACTCCTGGACCCCAGCAGACGGATTCGATGATTTGAACGAAATCGCCATCGAACTCCGCCTGACAAACCCTGACGGCTCAAGCAGTACCTTTGTCCACTCCGTCAATCCCCGCGGATCCCGTATCCCCAACGCACCCCAAATGGAATGAGCGGAGCAGCACCATGCCCATCAAGCCACATCTTTCCAAGCAGACCCGGGGCGCGGCCCTGCTCTTCGCCGTATTCACTTTGATTGTTCTGAGTGCTGTCGGGGCAACTGTTTCCAACATCATCTCCACTCCCCACATCGAACAGGTCCTATCCACTCCTGCCCGCCAGGCCTTCTATGCCGCCGAGGCCGGTATCCGCATCGCAGTGGCGGAATACAACAACGCAGCCGTCACCGAGGACAAAAGCGCCATACTGTCGGCCGTCTCGGGCAAGACCTTCAACCTGACGGGTGATTCAAGCCAACAGTTCGAGCTCAATGTCTATTCCTATGGCTTCAAGGTCTCCTCCCACGATGCGGGGACCCATACCATCGTCGCCAAGGCCATCGGCAACATCCCCTTGCAGAACCTGGAGGACCCCAGTTCCTCCACCATCAGCTTCCCTGCCGGGAGCATGATCAGCGTCCAGGACGAGGTCGGCAATGACATCCCGGTGGTCCTCTCCAGCGCCGGGACCATCAGCACAGGAGCAGGCGGCGTGCAGTACGTGACCTTCACCTACACCCCGCCCACGGGCAGTCTGCCCATCGACGCCAGCGTGGACCTCGACTTCGTGGGTATCGCCAACCAGTCCGGCAGCGGAGTGTCCGGCAATGCCGACTCCGTGAGTGGTCTGCCTTCGTCCATGAGCAATTTTCCAGCCCGCAACGGGCGCATCGCCATCTACGGCGAGGACAAGACCTACACCTATCGCACCCTGACCGTGGAATCCAACGGCTCGGTCTCCTTAAGCGGCCTGGAGCCCGAATCCGGCTCCTTCGCCCTGGCAGACTTCCAGAGCGAAACCCTCATCCTGCGCAAGACCTTCGGCTTCCAGTCCATCGGACGGGTGACCACGGGCGGGACCACGGCCACCAAGATCCTGGCCTACTACGATTCCCCGGTTGAGGATGCCGTGGCCATCGACCCCGACGCCGACGCCGCGGGACCCACCATCCTGATGTATGACGTCAGCGACTTCAATGCCGCCGACCTCACGGATTCCGACGGCGACAACGTGGTCGCCATCCAGGCCTACACCGCCTCCCAGGGCAACCACACCTACTACGCCGCCATCCACAGCCTGTGCGAGAATCCCTCGGTGAACACGGCCTGTCAGCATACCCTGCGACTGGGACGCGAGAGCGATTTCAGTGACCGCTGGAAGACCGACACCCGCCTGTCCTACGACGTGCAGGTCAAACTCTCCACGGCCTGGAAGCTGCCCTACGGCATGAACGGCGTGCTGGTGCGCTACCACCAGTCCGGGGGCAACACCAATTTCTACGGCTTCTCGTTCATGAAGTTCATCGACCCCACCGAGACCACCCTGCCCACAGGGGTGGTGGGCGATCACATCCCCAACGAATTGAAACCTCCTGGAAAAGGCTCCACCATCTCCAGCTGGCAGGTCGCCCCGGAATACGAGGGCAACAGCATGCCCTTGAACATCACCGAAAACGACAAGGTGCTGCTGGTCTTCTGGCGTCAGGCCGGTTCCCGGCGCGAGTGGCTGGCCTACAAGGACATCACCGACGACCGCGCCGCCTATCCCAAGCAGTGGAGCGGCGACGGACGCATCATCAGCGACAACACGACCCTGCTGGTGCGTGTGGAAGAACAGTTCGTCCAGGGCAAGAAGGTCAACCGCATCAAGGTCTTCTACGGCGATGCCTCGTATCAGGTGCCAAACATCCTGGCCCGTACGCCCGACGCCCTGCCCTACAACATCATCGCCGGGAACGGGGAACGCGGCCGCGCCCGCTACCAGACCGAGTGGGACGGCACCAGGACTCACGCCTTCCCCGGCTGGCCCCCCTATACCATCGGCGACTGGGCCATTACGGACGACTTCTTTTCGCTCATCCAGTCCGCCCCTACGTACAGGGTCGATGGAGCCTTACGTCCCTGCGCCTGGGACGCCGTCAACTCGGCGGCCATCAACAGCGCGGCCCTGGCGACGGCAGACATTCGCATCCTGTCCGACGGGGCCACCATCCGCTCCCAGGAATTCCTGACCCCCAACTCAGCCACTTGGCCGGCCAGCGCCGCCAATTGGCCCGGCAACCGGCCCGAGATCGCCTTCCACGCCGCGGGTCGGATGATCACCTACAGCTATGAGCGCAGAGGATGGCGCTGGCGACAGTACGCCGATCTCTATAACTACGGTGCCACCCTGGACGATCTGACGTACCGTTTCCTGTTCTACAATTAACCTCATGTGCGGCCTCGTCCGCCTGGAGCAGATATGAAAATCATCACCGCACTGACCCTTGCAGCACTGCTGCTGACCTCGGCCCCGGCCTTGGCCCTGGTGTCCATAGATACACCCCCGTCCGCCCCGGAGAACGCCCCCATGCAGGCACCGGAAGCTTCCAATTCGTCCACGGATGAACCAGCACCCGCGGCGGGCACGCCTGGGGGACAACCCGGCCCGAGCAAGAAAGCATCCAGCGGGACCATCATCTTCAAGCCAGCGACCAAGGGACAGGCCGGAACCATCAGAAACGTGCCCGCCAGCCAATAGCCTTACCCTCCGGCAGCAAAGCTGCCCCACCAATACACCCCGGGGAAACGGCTCGAATAGACGCAAACCTCATTGGGTGGTGCCCCCCGAGCCGTTTCTGCTTTTCGGGGCTGCGCAAGATCCACCCTACCCAGCCCAAAAGGCATATTTCTCGCCCGAACATGAGACTCTCCCGCAGCACTTTCATCTATAATAACCCGAAATAATGGAACATTGATCTGGGCATCTTTTCTGCAATTCCCCTCTTTGTTCAGTTGATAGGGACGCATCATGCGCCTGCATTTCCACTAATCGCAACAAGGAGAGTCACAATGGAAAAGATCCTGATCATCGGCTGCAAGAACACCATGGACGACGTCTGCATCGGCTGCTCGCGCTGCCTGGTGGCCTTCAACCGCCGGGTGGGCGCATTCGAACGCTACAAGGGCAAGGAAGCCGAGATCATGGGCATCCTGAGTTGCGGCGGCTGCCCGGGGGCGGGCATCGTGACCCGGCTGATCCAAGTCAAACTGTGGAACATGCCGTTGGATGAGAGGCCCACGGCCATCCACATCGGCCCCTGTATCGGCGATCACTGCCCCGAGGCCGAGACCATTGTCACCAAGATTCAGGTCAAGGCCGGCATTCCCGTCATCGAAGGCACCCACGCCTACGTCCCGGACAAGATCTTTGCCTGAACAGCCCCGTTTTTGACGGCAACAAATTGATATTTGAGTAGTTTCTCACCAAAAACAGGCCACATGCGTCCTGACAACCGCAGGCTGACGTGCTACGGTCCGGCGCATGGACTCGTCTGGGGCTTGGGCTTTGAAACAGCGCAGCCCCCGGGCAGATCACAGACTTGTTTCGGGGAGAAACCAATGCATCGTATCCTGGGATTGCTGCTGGCAACCCTGCTGCTGACCACTCTTGCGCCCCGCGCCCAAGCCGTCGACAACGAAGAAATCCCCGAGGTGCGCGTTGTCGGCCCCTCGTGGGAAGGCTTCACCAACCGCGACGGAACCGGGCTGTACCACGAGATTCTCAACAAGCTGTTCGCCTTGTATGGCATCCGCATCCACAGGGAATACGTGCCCTCGGAACGCGCCTACCACCTGGTGCGCACCGGGCAGGCCGACTTCATGACCTGCCACGACAAGCCGCTGCACTCCCTGATCCTGGCCAAACACCCCATGTATGCGGGGCGCTACTATGCGTTCTTCAACCGCAAAAACATCGGTGATTGGGACTTCCCAAAAAGCATGAAAGACCGCACCATCGCCTGGCGCATCGGCTATTATGACGAATCGAACATCCCCGTGCCCATGAAGGTGCGCGAGGTCAAATCAGGCACTTCGGGCCTGGGCATGGTCATCCTGAGCCGGGTGGACTTCTATCTGGACGACCTGAACTTCATCCAGGACTCGCTCCGGAGCAACACCATCCCCATGGACATGGACGAATTCAGGATCGAGGTTGTGGGGACACGTTCCTACCACCCGGTGTTCAACACCTCCGAGCGCGGCACCCAGGTCATGAAACTCTATGACCAAGGTATGGAAAGGCTTTACCATAGCGGCGAACTCAAAAAGATCTTCGAGCGTTGGGGCTTCCCTATGCCGGACTACGATATCCCTTGAACACATCCCAAGGATCGTGCCCATGACCAACGCCCGGCATACAGTTCCCCTCACTGATTCCATTGGAACCCGCCTGCTGATGATGGTCTTCGCCGTATACGTGGTCGTCACGGCGGTGCTCACAGCCATTCACATGTACTCGGAATTCGACAACACCAAGACCACGGTCACCTTTGAGCTCAGGGCCCTGGCCAAGACCCTGAACCAGGGACTGGCCACGGCCATCTACAACGTCGACGACGCTCAGCTGCGATCCATCCTCGACGGTCTTATGGAAAGCCCCATCGTGGTCGGGATCAAGATCGAGACCGAGTATCAGGGGACTTTCATCGCCGGTGAAACCACGCCCCTGCCAACGCCCCAGGACAACACCCTGTTGAAATACTCGGATACGATCCTCTATTCCGAGCCGGGTTCAGCGACCATCCCCATGGGAGTCCTGACCCTGCATTCCAGCCGCAGCGTGATCCTTGGCAAGGTCTGGCACAGCCTGATGCTGATCCTGATCAACTCGGTGATCAAAACCTTTGCCCTGTGGGTCATCTTTCTGTGGATGAGCCGGGCGATGCTCTCTCGCCCACTGGCCAAACTGACCGCAGCGGCGCGGGAAATCGACATGGACAAGCTCGACAACCTCACGGTGGACGCGGGCACCAAGGGCCGAAACGAACTGAAGATCCTGGAAGAGGCCTTCAATTCCATGATCGAAAAACTGCTGCGCTCACGCAAGCAATCCGAACGCCTGACCTTGAGCCTGCGCGAAGCCGGCACGCAACTTGGTGAATACAACCGGACCCTGGAAGAAAAAGTCCGCGAGCGAACCCGCGAACTGAACCGGGTTCTGGAAGAGGTCCAGAAGGCCAGACAAACGGCGGAGGTCGCCAACAAGGCTAAAAGCGACTTCCTGGCCAGTATGAGCCATGAAATCCGCACCCCGCTGAACGCCATCATCGGCATCTCGGACGTCCTGGCCGAGACCGAGTTGACTCCCGAGCAGAACCAGTACGTGGACATCTTCCGCAACAGCGGCGAGACGCTGCTCTCCATCATCAACGACATCCTGGACTTTTCGAAGATCGAGGCCGGACAGATCACCCTGGAAAGCATCCCTTTCAGTATCGAGGATGTCCTTGAAAACGCCTGCGACATCCTGGCACCGAGCGCCTTCGACAGGGGAGTCGAACTCATCTGCCGGGTGGACCCCTCAATTGTGCGACGGATCGAAGGCGACCCCACCCGACTGCGCCAGATCCTTTCCAACCTGATCTCCAACGCCATCAAGTTCACCAAGCAGGGCGAGATCACGGTCAGCGCCACTCTTTCCGGAGGGCCCAACAAGGATGAGATCCTGTTCGGCGTTGGGGACACGGGTATCGGCATCCCCGCCGACAAAAAGAGCATCATCTTCGAAAGCTTCACCCAGGCTGATTCGTCCACGACCAGACTGTTCGGCGGCACCGGACTCGGCCTGGCCATTTGCAGCCGTCTGGTGAATCTCATGAACGGTCGCATCTGGCTGGAAGACAACCCCGGAGGGGGCTCCCTGTTCCAGTTCAGCGCCTGCTTCGGCGTACCCGATGAACCACCGCAGACCCCGCCACGCCTCCTTGAAGGGGCCAGGACCCTGCTGGTGGAACCCAACAGGGTCTGCCGTCAGGCGCTGGCTGAAATGCTCGAGGAACTCGGGGCTCAAGTCGATGCCGTCCCCGACCAGCAGACCGCCCAAGGTCTCATCGACCTGACCGACAGCAGTGCGGGCTATGGCCTGATCGTGTTGGCCGGGGAATCACCCTCGGCGACGGCCTCGAGCAACCCCATGGATCTCACCGGCCACGGGGCGCGGATCATGGTCCTGGCTGCCCCGCAAAGCGGCTCCCTGCACAGGCAAGGCGACTCCAGCGACCGGGAGTGCGTGGCCGTCAAGCCCATCACGCGCGGCAAGCTGCTACGCGCCCTGACCAGCACCCCAAAGAGCCGAGACGGGGGTTCCGCCCTCCCCGCCAGAAAAACCGTAAGCGGTCTGTCCCTGCTCATGGTCGAGGACCAGACCTACAACCGCAAACTCATCCAGTTCTATCTCCAGGGCAGCCAACACACGCTGGCCCTGGCTGAAAACGGACAACTTGCCGTGGAGATGTTCGAGAAAACACGCTACGATGCCGTATTCATGGACATGGAGATGCCGGTCATGGACGGCTACGCGGCCACCCGCCTGATTCGGGAGTACGAAACGAAAAGCGGCCTGCCCGCCGTGCCCATCATCGCATTGACGGCCCACGCCTTTGAGGAACACATCCAGCAGAGCGCTGCCGCAGGTTGCTCGGGACACCTGTCCAAGCCCATCAAGAAGCAGACCTTTCTCCAGGTGTTGGACAACCTGATGGGTGACGGCAACGGCAGCGCACAGCAGATGCCCGAGGGGGCCGGGGGCTCCAACGTCCTGGTGGAACGAGCCATGCGCCCGTTGGTGGAGGAATTTCTGGCCGAGGTGCGAGGGCACATTGCCTCCATGCGCGATGCGGTGCGCCAGGACGACCTGGAAAGCATCCGCATCACAGGGCACAGCCTCAAGGGGGCCGGTGGAGGCTATGGCTTCGACGCCATCACGGAATACGGGCGTTCACTGGAAACAGCAGCGAGAGCGGGAGACGCAACGCTGGCTCTGGAGCAGATCGAGATGTTGGATAACCATCTGACAAAAATAACAATTCAGTACACTGATTAACAATGAACCAGCCGGACCAAACCACGGCCTAACATACTGGAGACTCTGATGAGCATCCTCATCGTCGATGACACCAAGAGCATTCGTTCCTTGATCGAGTTTTTCCTGCAATTCCGGGGCTACAAGCCCATCCTGCACGCAGAGTCAGGGGAACAGGCATTGGAAATGCTGGGCATCGACGACCCGCAGGCCAAGGGCAACGGGATCACGCTGATCTTTCTGGATGTGGTCATGCCCGGCATGAGCGGCATCGAGACCTGCAAAAGGATCAGACAGGCGGCCCATCTCGCGGCCATCCCGGTGATCATGATCACTTCGGACCTGACCCCGCAGACCATTGAGGCTGTATTCGAGGCCGGAGCCAACGAGGTTGTGCCCAAGCCCCTGAACAAGACCACCCTGCTGGACAAGACCGCCGCTGTTCTTGGCAACTGAGCCCTCCTTCCCCAAGCCCCGTCTATCCCAACCGCAGATACTCCTTCAGGTCCGAGTGCAGAATGCTGTCCAGCTCTGCCTGTTGGCCCTTGATGTGGCGCGCGAACATGAAGGCGAACACGGGGTATTCCGTCCAGTCGATGCGCCGAAGCTCCAGAGGCTGGCTGAAATGCCGCGTAAAGGCGTCGTAGTCGACATCTCTGATCTCGCTGCTCACCACGTCCGCGGCCACATCGGCGATGGTCACGCTGGTGACCGTGCCTTCGCGCCGGGCACACAGGGCATCCCAGTCCGGGCGTTCGTCCCGCAGGTAGGCGCTGTAGGGATCAATGCCCCAGGCGTGCCAGGTCATGTCCGCCACGCACCAGCCGGCAAAACGCATGGGATTGGCCTCAATGAGCCCAATCCTGCCGTCATCGTCCAGACGCAGTTCAATGTGGGCAGGAAAGTTCCTGAGCCCTGCCAAATGCCCCAGTTGCCCCATCAGGGCGGTGAATCCGCTCAGGTGCTCACGCACGATGTCCGGCGAGGTCACATAGACCCGGTCATTGAGATGATGCTCGTCCGGAAACAAATGGTGCAGGATATTCAGGATCACGGGTTGTCCAGCGTCATCCCAGTAGACGTCCACAGCGTATTCGGCACCGGGGATGTTTTCCTCGATGATGAAAGTCTCCACGGCCAGGACCTGACGGGGGTATTGGGTACGGATGCCGTCCACCTCGGCCCTGATGGCGGCCACGGTCTGCGGCCACTGGTCATCGCTGTCCACCTTGTGCACCCCCAGGCTGAAGAACCCCACCGCAGGCTTGATGATGAACGGCTTGGATAATGCCGAAACATCCACCTCGTCCAAGCGATCGAATTCCACGGCAAGAAACCCATACTCCGGATAGAGGGGCCGAAGCAGTTCACGAAAGCGCACCTTGTTCTTGAAGCGATCGATCCTGTCGGGCAGATCCGTATCAGCGAGGTGCTCGGCAATCCAGCCAATGGCGTTCTCGGAGTTGGCGTACAGGCGCGGCATCCCTGACTCCCGAACCATGGCGGCGAAACGCTCGGCAGGCACCAGGTACGGGCTCGGGCCAAGGGCGGCGCGGGCCTCGGGCGTGTCCAGCACCGGGATTCCATGCATGGCGATGCGCCATTTCAGATATTCGGAGACATACGGCTTATCGAGCAGAATCATCACGGCCTCGCTGCAGTCGGGGGTTCACAGGAGCTGACATACTACAGCAAACCATTGCGGAAGGCCACTGCAGGGTACCATTCAATCTAACGGGAGATGGTGATTTCGGCGTTGGAGAGCACCAGGATCAGACGCTTCAGGGCGTCCACATCAAAGGCCTCCTTGCGGGACTTGATGCGCTGCAAGGCCTCATACGGCGAGAGCGGAGACCGCCAGCCAGCGGCGCGGGTCAGGCCGTCGTACTCGTTGCACACGGCCACGACACGAACATAGTAGGGCAAGGTCTCAGCCACGAGCCGCGAAGGATATCCCGAGCCGTCGCAATGTTCGTGATGAAAGAGGATGCAGTTCAGAGTCTCCTGTCCCAGAGGCACCGAGGAGCACAGTCCAACACCGGCAGAAGGATGCGCCCGGTAGGCCATCAGGGCGTCCCCGGACAGTTTGTCGGGATCGGCCTTCAGCATGTCCTCACCCAGCAGCGATTTACCCAAATCGTGCAGCATGGCCCCGGCGCAGCAGTCCTGGATCAGGGACTTGTCCGCCTGCTTGTAGGTCCCAAGGACGAAGGCCGTAAGCACGGTCACCCCCAGGCTGTGGTTGTACAACTGGTATCCCGGGGCCACGAGGCTGGCCAGATGCTTCAGCGCGCCCTTGACCGCAAAAAAGTCCACGCTGGCGCGCAGTAATTCGACGATTTCCTTGTAGCGCCGTAGGGGGAATCCTTTGGGCAGTCGCTCCTCGAACAATTTTCGGGTCAACGCCACCGAGGTCTGATGCCAGGCCAGGGTTCGCTGTTCCAGTGGAATGTCCTCATCCCCAAGGATGTCCTTCAGATTGTCGAAGAGATAGCTGGTGTACCCTGTCCGCTCCCGGCTCTGGACGTAAACCCTGGTAATGCCCAACCCATCGAGCTTCTCGCGATGGGCCGCCGTGAACGCCTCGCCCTTGCGGGTATACAGGACATAGGACTCGCCCTGCTTCAGATACAGGGTGAACCGTCCCTTGCCCCATGGCCGAATGAGCTTCGGACTGATGGGAAAGAAGTCGTCTGGGCCCGGGGCCTGAGTGGATTCTTGTGGATTGTCTGGCATGGTGTGGAGGCTAAAGGTGCTGGGAGTGGCCTTGAAGCTCGATATCCATGATCCTTTAATCAGCCTGGGGTGTCAAAGCTTTTCCAGGATCGGCAGCATGGGGCGGGCCACGGTCCTTGACTTCGCGGCTCCCGGGATTAGTATTCGGGGCGAAAACAATTTGACGGCAATGAACCGACTTCCCCGATCAAGGAGCCCCTTTCCATGCCGATGTACGAATACGAATGCGAGAAGTGCGGCTGTGTCTTTGAAGACCTGGTCAACCCCAACGATCCCTGCCCGCCCTGCGGCAAATGCCAGGGGCAAACGCACAAAGTCATTTCCTGTGCTGCCTTCCGCACGGAACATGCCAGCCCCATTGACCGAGGCGTGGCTCCCATCCGGGGCTACAATCCCACAGGTCGCAAACCGGTCTGCCCCATGTCCGGCGGCTGCGGCTCGGTGACCTGCGGCTCGACCCCGGGGACCGGCAAGGACTGATTCACTCGGCTCCATGGAGCCATTTGCCCATGCCACAGAGATTACAGGCCTCGCACGGTGCATCGCCACAGTGCTTCGAGGCCTGTTCTTGTTTATAACGCTGCCATTCCCGCCATAGAAATTTACGGTCCACCCCCATGTCTAGGCATTCCCAGGGAAAGACCTCGTCCTCGCCCCGCTCACGATCCAGGATGAGACCCATATCGCCATCCCACTCCCTGAGCGCCTTCTTCCAACTCATGCCCGGTCGAGCCGCCACCTCGGCCAAGGCAAAAATCTCCTCTCCACCACGGGCCAACATGGCCTGTAAACGAGCCGAAAACGGCTTCTCAACCATGGACCGAAACCCCTTGAGCGGCTTGACCACGTCGCGAATCCGCCGCATGGCCCAGGACAGCTGATCCTCGGAGGCCATGGGAGCCCACTGGAACGGGGTCCACGGCTTGGGCACCAGACAGCTGGCGCTCACGGTCACATGCTCGATGCCCATCTTCCTGCCACCGCGCCCCTCATCGATAGCCCGGGCCACGAGCCCGAGAAATTCGCCCAGCTCATCATAATCTGCAGGTTCCTCACCGGGCCACCCGGCAATAAGATAGATTTTCAGATGGTTGAACTGCAAACGGCTGGCGCGGCGCACCGCGTCCAGGAAGGCCTCCTCGTCCAGGTGTTTGTTCACGGCGACGCGCAGACGACGGCTCGCTCCCTCCAGGGCCAGGGTCAAACTCCGGGTGCCGCTGCGGCGCAAGAACTCCAGCAGTTCTTCGCCCAGCCCATCCGCCCTCAAGGAGGCCAGGGAAAACTTGGTGCCGCGCCCGTGCAACCATTTCAGGAAGGGCAACAGGTCCGGCCAGTCGGTCAGTGCGGTGCCAACCAGCCCCACCTTGAGGGGGTCGGCGCCCTCCACCAGGGCCTTGAGGGTCGCCATGTCCGCATGCCGCGGAGGACGATAGATGTACCCGGCGGCGCAAAACCGGCAGCCATAGGGGCAGCCCCGGTTGACCTCCAGCAGAAACATGTCGCGGAATTCTGATTCCGGGCTGACGAAGCAGGAATGCCCGGGCTCCGGCAGGGTGCGGTTGGTGCCCCGGGGCAGAGCGCGCCGCGCCGCACCGAGCGTCAGTCCTGGGGCATACACGCCTTCTCGGTTGGCCACTTCGGCCACAAACCCGCCGGGGTCACCCCCATCCAGGACATGAGCGGCCAGATCAACCAGCAGGGTGTCAAAGCCCGCCTCGGCCTCGCCCACCCAGAACAAGTCGATGCCCGGAGCCACGGGTGCCGGATTCAGGAAGGCCAGCGGTCCTCCTGCCAGGACCAGGGGCCAGCCGTCCCGATCTTCCCGGCGCGGGGCTATGCCCGCCCTGTCCAGGACCTCCACAAGGCCCTTGATCTCTTCCTCGAAATTCAGGGAAAAGGCGATCACCGGGAAATCCGATAATTCCCGCCCGGAGTCATAGGCCCTGGGCGGGTTGCCATCCCCCTCCCAGAAAAAGCGCTCCACAGCGATCTGCGGGCAGTCGTTCAGCAGCTTCCAGACCACCTGCCAGCCCAGGGTGGACAAGGCCACCTTGGAGGGCTGGGCAAAGACCAGGGCCACGGGCAGCCTGCCGCCCCATTCCTTGAGGGCCGGACGGTCACGGCCATAATAGACATGCGAAGTATTACTCATTTCATCCCAACATATTCCATTTCTTCAGGCTGTCCATAAATGGTTAGATGCCAGGCGCGAGGAGAATTCGAAATTGATGCGTATCTGGACATACGTCAGATTTCGGATTCTCCACAGCAACGCCGCAGATGACCGTTTAGGGGCAGCCTGCTCCGAGGTTGTAGCCGTAAAGGACACAAATGGGAAACCGCCGCCCCTGGGGAAGGGGCGACGGTTCTCGGGGATTCCCCGGGCGGGCAGGAGACCACGCCCGGAAATTTACTGGCCCACGGTCGCTTCGGCATCTCCGGCGACCTTGGCCGCGCTGGCGTGCATCACGCCCGCCTCTTCCAACTTGGCCAAGAGGGGGCGAATACTGGTACTGAACTCGGCCATGCGATCCTTGTTTACAGGCGCGCATGCGGCGGACTTGACGGACTTGGGGTTCACATAGCTGCCATTCTTCTTCATGCGAAAGTCCAGGTGCGGACCCGTGGACATGCCTGAAGAGCCCACATAGGCGATGACCTGTCCCTGCTTGACCCGCACACCCTGCGCAACGCCCTTGGCGTAGCCTTTCAGATGCATATAGGTGGTTTCGTAAACGCTGTTGTGACGAACTTTCAGATACCTGCCTCCGCCCTTATCCCAACCCTTCTTGATGATCGTGCCATCGCCCACAGTCGTCACCGGGGTGCCCATGGGCGCGGCGTAGTCGATGGCGGGATGCGGACGACGGGTCTTCAGGATGGGATGCAACCGGCTCAGGTTGAAGCCCGAAGAGATGCGCGAAAAATTGAGCGGGGCCTTCAGAAAGGCCTTGCGCAGGGAGCGGCCATTCTCGTTGTAGTAGCTCTCGATGCCCTGGCTGTCCGCAAACAGAAAGCCTTTGAAGGATTCATCCTGGTTGACGAACTCAGCGGCCTTGATGGTGCCATAGCCAGCAAACTTGCCGTCGCGGTAGCGCTTCTCAACCACGGCGGTAAAGGTGTCATCCGTGCGGATATCACGGATGAAATCAATATCCCATGCGAAAATCTCGGACAGGCGTACAGCCAACGCAGGACTCTCGCCGCAATCGGCCACGGCACCGAACAACGAGGAGTCAATCCGGCCTCGGACCACTCGCGTCTCGGTGTCGTAGACGATGGACTCCTTCAGGATGTCGTATCCTGCCCCACCACGGGCGACCACCAACATCTCCTCTCCGGAGATCTCGTATTCGAAACGTTCCAGCGCCCCCTGCATGGACACGATGCGATACGGACGTCCGGCCTTCATCTTCGACAGCGGATAGATGTCCTGGCTGCGCTGGTTCAGCTCATGGATCTCGCCCGGGGACATGAATTCGGAAAGCAATTCGGCAGCTGTCTGGCCGTGCCTGACCGTCTGTTCGATCACATCCTGGACGGGTTCCAACGCGGCGACAGGAACTGCTTGCGCCCCGGAAGCAGCGCCACGGCCCTCCGCAATGAGCACGGTATCCTCAACCGCGGCCAACTCCACAGAGCGCTCTGCAGGGTTGTGCACCATGATCACGAAGAACGCGATGCCCAGGGCGACAGCCATCAGCAGGGCATATTTCCTGGTCCTGCTACGCCTGCGTTCTGCTGCGAAATCCCTGAACATATTTCTGCTTGGTCGTTTGAAGATTGCCATATCGCTCCCGTGTGCTCGGTTCATAAGACCGTCCCCGTCCCCGAAAGGGGGAGAAGCAGGGGCCGGTGCGACGGGCGGCGAAATCCATCGCGCCCGGCCCCTTGCTTCATCGGGGGAGGATACTACCCGAATTTATTAGTCAGCCTGCATCCTGATGAAGGACGGAATCTCGAACTCCTCCTCATCAAACACAAAGTCTTCATTGCCTGGACTGGAGGTCCCGGTCTTCTGCACGCTCATGCTCTGAGGCTGGGACTCGCGAAGCTGGTGCATGGGCGTGGAATAGGCCTGGGACCGCCCCGTACGCGCAGGCTCGGACTCGACCTGGGGCGTGACCTGGGCCCTGGTGGCCTTGGCACGCAGGAAGGCAGGGATTTCCAGGTCCTTGTCGCCCCGCGCGGAATTCAGCCCGCGCTGGATGCGCTCCTCACGCGCCATGCCGGTGATTTCAGGAACCAGAGCGGTGCTGTTCCTGGCAGCCGGCTGGGCCATCTTGCCCGCACGGCCACCCTGAAGCTGCAGCAGCTTGGCCATCTTGTCATCCGCGGGAGTAGCCAACCGCTTGGAGTTGCTCTCGATGCCCGTGGCAATGACGGTGATGCGCATCTCGTCCCCGGCATCCTGGTCGAAGACCGTGCCGAAGTAGATGCGGGCGTCCACGTCAGCGGCCTCGGAAATGGTGCTGGCAGCCTCGGAAACCTCGTCGATGGTCAGGTCGGGGCCGCAGGTCACGTTGAGCAACACACCCTTGGCGCCGTCGATGGACACGTCTTCCAGCAGCGGGCTGGTGATGGCCTTCATGGCGGCCTCGCGGGCCCGGTTTTCACCGCGCGCGATGCCCGTGCCCATCATGGCCAGGCCCATCTCGCTCATCACGGCCTTGACGTCCGCAAAGTCCAGATTGATCAGGCCAGGGACCATGATCAGATCCGAGATGCCCTTGACCGCAAAGTACAAGACCTCATCGGCCTTCTTGAGCATCTCCAGAAAGGTCGCCTTCTTGGAGGCCAGGGACAACAGACGGTCGTTGGGAATGGAGATCAGACTGTCCACGCTCTCGGACAGGGCCTTGATGCCATCTTCCGCAGCCATCAGGCGACGTTTGCCCTCGAAGTAAAAGGGCTTGGTCACCACGCCCACGGTGAGCGCTCCGGCTTCCTTGGCGCACTGGGCGATGATCGGAGCCGCGCCCGTGCCGGTTCCGCCGCCCATGCCCGCGGTCACGAAGACCATGTCCGCGCCAGCAACCTGCTCACGGATCAGTTCAATGCTCTCCAAGGCGGCCTCACGACCGATCTCGGGGTTGGCGCCTGCTCCGAGGCCCTTGGTCAGCTTTTCGCCAAGCTGAAGTTTGTGCTCCGCCTTGCTCTTGTTGAGCGCCTGCACATCCGTGTTGGCAACGATGAATTCCACTCCGCGCAACGCGGAGCAGATCATGTTGTTCACGGCGTTTCCGCCACCGCCGCCAGCGCCGAAGACCTTGATCTTCGCGCAACTATCGTTTTCAAGCTCGAGGTAATCCATGTGTATCCTCCTCCCATGGTTGGCCATGCCCCAGGCATGGCGTGTCCCCGTTTCAATCCCCTACTTGATATCTACAAACCACTTGCGCATCTTGCCGAGGATGCGGTTGAAAACCTTTTTGTCGTCCCGGATGCGGAAGCTGTGCTCCCCACCCTCTTTCTCTGCCCCGTACATCAGAAGTCCCGTGGCCGTGGCATACATGGGACTATCGACCACATCCTTCAAGCCTCCCACCTGACGCGGATAGCCGATGCGGCAGGGCAGGTTGAAGATCTGCTCGCCCAATTCCTGGAGACCCTCGATGAGCGCGGTTCCGCCGGTGAGCACCACGCCTGCCGCGATCTTGTTCTTGAAGCCGGAGCGGGTCAGTTCCTGATCGATGAGCACCAGGATCTCCTCAACCCGGGGCTCGCAGATCTCGGCCAGCACCTGTCTGGACAAGCGACGCGGTGCGCGATCGCCCACACTGGGCACCTCGATGGTCTCCTCAGGCGAGACCAACTCGGCCAGGGCGCAGCCGTAGCGCACCTTGATCTGCTCGGCTGCCGCCATGGGGGTGCGCAGACCGAAGGCGATGTCGTTGGTCAGGTTGGTGCCCCCCAGGGCCAGGACCGAAGTATGTTTGATGGAGTCGTCGGAGAAGATGGCCAGATCCGTGGTTCCGCCGCCCAGGTCCACCAGGGCCACGCCGATCTCGCGTTCCTCGGGAGTCAGCACGGCCTTGGACGAGGCCAGAGCCTCCAACACGATGTCCGAGACATCCAGCCCGGAGCGGTGGCAGGAGCGCACGATGTTCTGGGCGCTGGTCACGGCGCCGGTGACGATGTGCACCTTCACCTCCAGGCGTACGCCTGCCATGCCCAGGGGATCATGGATACCGCGCTGGTCGTCCACGATGTATTCCTGCGGCAGGATGTGGATGACCTCGCGATCCAGAGGGATGGCCACGGCCTTGGCCGCATCAATGACGCGCTCCACATCGCGCGGGGCAACCTCGCCCCCCTTGACAGCGATGACGCCGTGGCTGTTGAAGCCCTTGATATGACTACCGGCGATGCCCGCATAGACAGAGCGGATGTCGCAACCGGCCATCAATTCGGCCTCTTCCAGGGCCTTCTTGATGGATTGCACGGTCTGCTCGATGTTGACCACCACACCCTTTCTAAGGCCTGTGGACGGGCTGGTACCGATGCCTACGACATCCACGCCGTCGGGGGTCAATTCACCCACGACAGTGCAGATTTTTGTCGTCCCGATATCCAGGCCGACGATCAATTCCGATTTGGCCATGACTTGACTCCTTGATCGATGCGATTCGCGATCAGGTCCGTACCCAGACCTTGCCACCGAAAATCCTTATTTCCCTGGCTCCCCCGGCTTCCCCTCGCCGCTCCAGATCTCCCCACACCAGGGATAGGCACTCCATATTCCTCTTCCACTCCTTCGCGGAGACCGACAGCCACAGGTCCCGCTCCTCGAAATACATCTCCAGCCTTTCGCCCAGCAGCCTGATCCAGGCGGCTTGGCCCGCCCGCACGGGCAGCCCGGCCTCGTCAAAGTCCGCCATGCGCAACGCCAGTTCATCCAGACCGGCATCGGCCCCAACTTCCAGCAGCGGGAACGAGACAAAGCGCCCCGGAGACACGGCATCAATGACCGACCCGTCGGCCTCGGTGTAGAACAGCCCCTTGCCGGTGCGCAGCCAGTAAGCCGGGATCCGCTCGGTCACGGCGATGGACAACTTTCCCGGAAGGACCCGACGCACGGCCACCTGATCGGTCCAGGGGTTGGCCACCACGCGGTCCTCGACGTCCCGGATGCGCATCTCCAAGGTATTCATGCCCAGGTCCACTCCGGCCAGAGCCACGAGTTCCTCGGTGCTCAGACGGCTGTTGCCCGTGATCTCGATCTCGGACAGGGAAAAAAACGAGTTGGTTGTCAGCCAGCGAAACCCAAACAGCAGCGCCAGGCTGAGCAGGATCACAAATCCCAGGCCCACCAGCAATGCGAACAGCCAGAGCAAGGCCTTCCCAGGTCGCAGCCTCACACCGCTTCCGGGTGTCTTGACCGACCGCAATCTTGCCCCGCTGCCGGGGATCTTGCCGGGCCGCACCCGCACACCGCTTTCGGTCGGCTTGCCGCGATAGTTGTTGCTGCCCTTGGACCGGGGCACGACACTCCCTGTGCGCATTGTCGCCGCCATGGTCATGATACAACCTTGACTTCAAGTTCCAGCCCCACACCGAAGCGCCGGGCCACCTCGTCCCTGGCCTGGGCGATCAGTTCAAAGGCCTGATCCGATGTACCGCCACCCGCATTCACCAGAAAATTCGCATGCACATCGGAGAAGACCATCCCGCCCAGGGCCTTGCCCCTGAATCCAGCCTCATCCAGCAGTCGACCGGCCGCATCGCCCTCGGGATTCTTGAACACGCAGCCCGCACTGGCGGCCTTGATGGGCTGGGTGACCATTTTTTTGTCCAGGCAGCGAGACATGGCCTCGTTGATCAGGGGCACGTCGGCCCTGGTCAACTCCAGTTCAGCGCCCAAGACGATGAAATAATTGTCGTAGGTGCGCGGGGCAAAGAAACGATAGTCCATGCGCACACCCTCGCGGTCCACCCAGCGCAGCCCGCAGCACGGGCTGAACAGCAGCGTCCGGGTCAGGAACTGGGCCATATCGCAGCCAAATGATCCCGCATTCATGGCCACCGCACCGCCCACACTGCCGGGAATGCCCACCAACCCTTCCAGACCGGACAGGCCCTGCTTGGCGCACCAGGCCAGGAGCCTGGGCAGACGCATGCCGGCATCGACCTGGACCGCGACGCGCTCCCCGGTCTCATGAACGATCCTGGGGCTGCTCCCTTCCGGCACCCTCACAAGAACCACGGGCAGGGTCTCGTCCGAGGCCAGGATGTTACTGCCCCAACCCAGGACCAGGGGTCTGCCGCCGGCCTTTTCCAGCACACCGGGCAGCTCGTCCAGATCCCGATCATGGCCGATATGCACTTCGGCCAGGGTGGGGCCTCCGAGCTTTAAGGTGGTGCGCTCGCTGAAGCGCGGTCCGGGCAGTACTTTCAGTCCCATGGTCAGCCTCTTAGTTTCCCTTCAGCCAGCCAGCGCCGACCTGCCAGATTGTGCCTGCGCCCATCGTCACCAACAGGTCGCCCTCATGCAGGACCTCGGGCAGGGCCGCAGACATGGCCTCGAAATCCTCGAAGAACAGCACCGGCGTCTCCGAGACCTGCCGGATGCCCTGGGCCAGGCTTTGTCCGCTGACCCCGGGGATGGGGGCCTCACTGGCCGGATAGATCTCGGTCAACAGCAGCAGGTCCGCCTCGCCGAAGGCCTTGCAGAAGGCCCCGAACAAGGCCTGGGTGCGCGTGAAGCGGTGCGGCTGGAAGGCCACCACCAAGCGCCTGTCCGGGTAGCACTGGCGCGCGGTCTTCAGGGTGGCTGCCACCTCGGTGGGATGGTGTCCGTAATCGTCCACCACCAGCACCCCGCCCCGCTCGCCCTTGCGCTCGAAACGCCGCCCCACGCCGCCGAATTCCGCCAGTCCCTGGAGGATGGCGGCCTTGGGAAGGCCCGCTTCCAGAGCGATGCCGATGGCGCCCAGGGCATTCAAGACATTGTGGCGACCCGGCTGGTTGAGACGCGCCTCGGCCCAGAACTCGCCGTCCAGGTAGACCTCGAAGCAGCTCTCGGCGTCGCATTCCGTCAGTACGCCACGAATCCTGGCGCTCTCGTCGTCCAGGCCGTAGGTCATCAGCGGGCGGTTGACCCGGGGCAGAATTCTGCGCACACCGGGGTCGTCCAGGCAGACCACGTTCAGGCCGTGGAAGGGCACGGAGTTCATGAACGACACAAAGGAGTCGTCAATGGCTTCCAGGTCCGGGTAGAAATCCATGTGATCCATATCCACGTTGGTGACCACCGTCAGGATGGGCATCAGGCACAAAAACGAACCGTCGGATTCATCGGCCTCGGCAATGAGATATTCGCCCTCGCCCAACAGGGCGTTGGTGCCAAAGGTGTTCAACCTGCCGCCGATGATCACCGTGGGGTCCAGCTTGGCGGCGGTGAAGATCGAGGCCAAGAACGATGTGGTGGTGGTCTTGCCGTGGGTACCCGCCACCGCGATGCCTGTGCGCAGGCGCATCAGCTCGGCCAGCATTTCGGCGCGCGGGATCACCGGGATGCCGTTCTTGCGGGCCTGGGCGACCTCGGGATTGTCCTCTCCCACGGCCGTGGACTTGACCAGCACGTCGGCGTCTCCCAGGTTCTCGGCCGCGTGGCCCTTGTGCACGGTGGCCCCCAGCTCGACGAGCCGCTCGGTCACGGGCGAACTCGACAAATCAGAGCCAGCGACGTCGTACCCCAGGTTCAAAAGCACCTCGGCGATGCCGTTCATGCCCGAACCACCGATGCCCACCATGTGTATCTTCTTGATCTTGTTCTTCATTGTGTTCCGTGTCGGTTCAAGTTGCCAGAATCACTCAGGGCCATCTTCTCGATGGCATCCGCCAGCCGCGCTGCCGCGTCCGGCTGCCCCAGGGATCGGGCCGCCTCGCCCATACGCGCCACCCGCTCCGGAGCCTCAAAAATCTTGTGCAGCGAATCCGCCAGATCGATCTTGTGCAACTGGTCCTGCATCAGGATGACCGCTGCGCCCGCCTGTTCCAGGTAGCGGGCATTGGCCTGCTGATGGTCGTGCGCAGCCTGGGGAAACGGGATCAGCACACTGGGTTTGCCCACCACGGTCAGCTCGGCCACTGTGGTCGCGCCGGCCCGACAGAGCACCACATCGGCCCAGGCGTAGGCCTCGGCCATGTCGTGGATGAACGCTTCGACCCGTGCTGTATCATCCTGCCAACCGGCCTGTTCATAGACCGCGCGGACATCAATCAGGTCCGTTTCGCCGGTCTGGTGCCAGAGCTCAAAGCCCTTGGCCCGCAAGCCCTGCAACGCACCCGTCACGGCCTGGTTGATGGCGTGTGCGCCCTGGCTGCCGCCCACGATGAGCAGCCGTTTGCCAGGGCTGTCCGCGTTGCGGGCCGTGCGCTCCTGACCCTGGTGCACCAAGGCGGTGCGCACCGGGTTGCCCGTCAACTGCACCTTGGATGCAGCAAAGAATCCGTGCGTGTCCGGAAAGCTCATGAAGACCCGATTCACCCATCTGCCCAGCAGGCGGTTAGTGCTGCCGGGATAGCTGTTCTGCTCATGCACGGCGCAGGGGATGCCACTCATCCGGGCCGCCAGCACCGGCGCGAATCCGGCGTAGCCGCCAAAGCCCACGACCACCTGCGGCCTGAAGCGCAGCATCAGCCACCAGGAGCGCAGCACCGCCACCCCCAGTCCGAACAGCGCGCCCACGGACCTAAACCCACGCCCGATAACCCCGCGCACGGGCAGTCCCAGGAAACGCAACCCGGCGCGCTGGGCAAATTCCTTTTCACGGCCATGCCGCCCGCCCACGAAGAGCACGTCGCAGTCCGGATGGCGGCGTTTCAGTTCCTCGGCCAGGGCCAGGGCCGGGAAGATATGTCCACCGGTTCCGCCGGTGGTCAGCACCACACGCTGCATCACGCACGCCTCCGGGAGAGGTTCAGCAGCACACCCACGCAGAAGCAGGACACGATCAAGCTCGACCCGCCGTAGGACAAAAACGGCATGGGCACGCCCTTGGGCGGTGCCATACCCAGCACCACGGCCATGTTCAGGACCGCGCCGATGGCCAGGATCAGCGTCACGCCGTAGCCCAGGAACCGGTCTTGGGGGTTGTCCTGGGCCAGGGCGGTTCTGAAGCCGCGCCACAAGAGCAGTCCCAGCAGCACAAAGACCATGGAGACACCAAAGAACCCCAACTCCTCGCCAACCACGGCCAGGATGAAATCGTTGTGCGCCTCGGGCAGAAACAATAGCTTCTGCTTGCCCGCGCCCAGCCCCTCGCCGAACCAGCCGCCCGAGCCGAAGGCGTACAGGGACTGCACCAGTTGGTAGCCGGTGTCCTGGGCATTGCCGAAGGGATCCAGAAACGCGGTCCAGCGCTTGATGCGGTAGGGGGACTGGGAGATCAGCAGCCAGCCGCAGCCCAGGCCCATGAACAGCGAGGACCCCAGATAGACCAGGCTGGTGCCGCCCACAAGGCTGATCAGGAACAGCAGCAGGCACAGGAACACGGCACCGCCGAAATCCGGTTGCAGGAGCAACAGCAGGCACAAGGCCCCGGTGACCAGCACCGGCGGCAGAAATCCCACGCTGAAGGTCTTCACCTGCTCCTGCTTGTGACTGAAGAAATAGGCCAGGTAGAACACCAGGGCGACCTTGGCGGCCTCCAGGGGCTGCAGGGAGAACGACCCCAAACGCAACCAGCGCTTGGCCCCACCCGCCTCGAACCCCAGGGGGGTGACCAGGGTGACCAGCAGCAGCAGCAGCGTCAGGCACAGCACCGGGTAGGTCAGGCGGTAAAAGATGTCGCGCCTGGTAAAGGCCGCAAGACCCATCACAATCAGTCCAACCACGGCGTAAATGGCCTGGCGCTTGAAAAACAGATAGGTATCCCCAAAGAAGCGGTCGGCCATGATGCCGCTGGCGCTCATGACCATCACGAGTCCCGCGCCGATCAGCCCCAGGGCGCAGACCATGATCACCCAGTCCACGCGCCAGGTGATGGCATGGCGGGGAAAAACCCCGGCGTCGACCGCGACGGTTCTCATGATTCAAGCTCCTCAAACACACGCTGGAAGTGGTCCCCGCGTTCCTTGTAGTTGGCATAGAGGTCAAAGCTGGACGTGGCCGGGGACAGCAGCAACACGTCGCCCTCTTCGGCCCAGGTCATGAGCCGGTGCATGGCCTTGTCCAGGGTGGCCTCCCAGGCCAGGGAGACGTGCCCGGCCCAGGCCTTCTCGAAAATCTCGCGGCTGTCCCCGAACAGACAGACCGCCCGAACCTTGCGCCGCAGCAGCGGGGTCAAGGCGTCCAGGTCGCCCCCCTTGTACACGCCTCCGGCCAACAACAGCACCGGACGGTCAAAGGTCTCCAGGGCGGCGCGCAGGGCCTCCACCGTAGTAGCCTTGGAATCATCCACGAACAGCACTCCGGCCTTCTCTCCCACCCGCTGCAAGCGGTGCGGATAGGGCTCAAAACTCTCCAGGGCCTCGCGCATGCAGCGCTCGGTGGAACCGAAACGCCTGGTGGCCTGGAACACGGCCTCCATGTTGGCCTGGTTATGCGTACCGGGCAGGCGCTCGCATTCGAAACGATCCGTGGACTCGAACCACTTCATACGTGCCATGGTGAACTGCCGCTCCTCCAGGTCTTCGCGCATCTCCACGGGCAGGATGGCCAGGTCGTCCGGCGTCATGAAGGCGAACATGTTCAGCTTGGCGCGCAGGTACTCGTCCATGTCCGCGTGGTAGTCCAGATGATCCGGGCTGAAATTCAGGAGCACGCCGACCTCGGGATGGAAGCTGCTACAAGTCTGGGCCTGGAAGCTGGAGACCTCCAAGGCCAGCACATCCGCCTCGCGCCCGGAAAGCACATACTCGGACAGCGGGGTGCCGATATTGCCACCCATAAAGACGGACAATCCGGCGTTCTGCAACACGTGGGCTGCCAGGGCCGTGACCGTCGTCTTGCCATTGGTCCCCGTCACCGCCAGGATGCGCCCCTGCGCAAAGCGCGAGGCCAGCTCCAGCTCGGAGATGATCTGGGGGTTCTCACCGACTGGCAACAGCGCCTTGACGGTGCGCACCGGAATGCCCGGGGAGACGACAAGCATCTGCAACCCGGCGAAATCCTCTGGCTGGTGAGCCCCAAGACGCAGCTCTATCCCGGCGGATTCGGCCTCGCGGACATAAGTCTCGTCCAGGCCGCCCTGGTTGCGTTCCAGCAGCCGGACCTTGGCCCCCAGATCGGCCAGGAGCAACGCGGCTGCACGGCCGGAGCTTCCAGCCCCGACCACCGCTACCGCCACGTTCTTCATGCTCCCGGATTTGCGACCAAACATCTCTCTACCTCAGCTTCAGTGTGGACAGGGCCATCATCCCCAACAGGATGGACAGAATCCAGAAACGCGTAATGATCTTGGACTCCGGGATACCCTTGAGTTCAAAATGATGATGCAGCGGAGCCATGCGGAAGATGCGTTTGCCCCCCGTGAACTTGAAGTAGCCCACCTGCAGGATGACCGAGAGGGTCTCCACCACGAACAGACCACCGACGATGACCAACATCAGCTCGTTCTTGCAGAGCACGGCCACGAATCCGAGGCTGCCACCGATGGACAAGGAACCCACATCGCCCATGAAGACCTGGGCCGGGTAGGCGTTGTACCAGAGGAAACCAAGCCCTGCGCCCACCAACGCCCCGCAGAACACCGCCACCTCGCCCATGCCGGCCACGTAGGAGATCTGCAGGTATTTGGCGATGCCCGCGTGCCCCGTGACGTAGACGAAGATGGCAAAGCACCCGGCAGCGACGATGGCCGGCCCGATGGCCAACCCGTCCAGTCCGTCGGTCAGGTTCACGCCGTTGGACGAGCCCACCACCACAAAGACGGCGAAGGGCAGGTAGAACCAGCCCAGATCGGGCCGCAGTTCCTTGAAGAACGGGAAGGCCAGATGCGTATCGTAGGCGGGCTGCTGGATGAGCAGGTACATGGCCGCGCCAGCCACCAGGATCTGCAGCCCGAACTTAGTCTTGGCGGACAGGCCCTTGTTGTGCTTCTTGACCACCTTCAACCAGTCGTCCGCGAAGCCGATGGCCCCGAAGCCCACGAACACCAGCAGCGCCAGCCAGACATAGACATTGGTCAGGTCGGCCCACATGAACACGGCCACCAGCACGCCGAAGCCCATGAGCAGGCCGCCCATGGTCGGGGTGCCCGCCTTGTGCAGGTGCGCGGACACATCCTCGTGGATCTCCTGCCCGCACTTGATGCGCTTCAACAGGCGAATGAAGGCCGGGCCGACCACGATGGTGATCAACAAGGCAGTCAGAAGCGCCCACACCGACCTGAAGGTGATGTAGCGGAAGACGTTAAAAATGCCGACGTCGCTGGAGAGCGGATACAGCAGGTTGTAAATCATTGTCCGCAGTCCCCTTCGTTACCCACCAGTTCGCGCACGTAACGTTCCATTTTGCAGGAGCGGGAACCCTTGACCAGCACGACGCCGCCCGTAAGCCCCAACTCCGCGAGATTTGATTTCAGATTCCGGGGTTCCTCGGTCTGCATGAAGGTCCCCGGCCAATGACCATTGCCCAGCCCCCGATGCACCTCATCGCCATGGCCACCGAACCAGAGCAAGGCCTGTGCGCCCGTACCGGCCACGACCTGTCCCAGTTCGCGATGCAACCTGGGCGCATCCTGGCCCAGCTCCTTCATCTCGCCCAGCACCAGCACCAACGGCCGCTGGTCCGCCAGCTCCGCGGCGCTGGCGATGGACCGGCGCATGGACAGGGGATTGGCGTTGTAGGCGTCGTCAATGACGGTCCATGGTCCGGCAGCGCGCACCTCGAAACGATGCTCCGGAACGCTGGTGGCCCGCACCCCCGCCTCGATGGCGGCGGCATTTGCCCCCAGGGAATGCGCCACCGCAGCAGCGGCAATCATGTTTTCCGCAAAATAGCTCCCCGTGAACGGGGCCTCGAATTCCAGGACCTCGCCCCGCAGGGTCAGCCGGAACCGCCCGCCCCCGCCCTGGGCCTGACCGAGATACTCACCCCTGTAGGGGGCCTCGGCTCCCATGGCGGAGAATCCGATCACATCCGGTCTGATGGCCCGGGCACAGTCCCAGAGCAGGGGATAATCCATGCACACGAACGCCGAGCCGTCGTCGGACAGGTAACGCAAGAGGTCCGTCTTGGCCCTGGCCACGCCCTCCAGACTTCCCAGGCCTTCCAGGTGGGCGGGACCAATGTTGTTGATCACCGCCACATCGGGCCTGACCATGGCCCCCAGTTCGTCCATGTCATGAGGCAGGCTGATGCCCAGCTCCAGCACCCAGAACGCCTCGGTGCCGCTCAGCCCCAACATGCACTGGGGCACACCCAGCTGATTGTTGAAATTCTTGTAATTCTTGCCCGTCGCACCCACGGCTTCGAGCATCCCGGCCAGCATCTCCTTGACCGTGGTCTTACCCGCCGAACCGGTCACGGCCACAACCTTGGAGCACGCGGCCATGCGCCAGGCGCAACCCAGGGCGCCCAGGGCCACAAGCACGTCGCGCACCATGAGCACCGGGCCCTGGCCACTCAATTCAGGCAATGGACGCGAAACCACCACGGCGGCTGCTCCCCCGGCCATGGCCTTGCCCGCAAATTCGTGGCCGTCGAAGTTCTCGCCGGACAGGCAGAAGAAGATCTCGCCCGGACGCAGCACACGGCTGTCCGTGCACACGCCCGAGACCCGGATGTCCTGTCCGTTGTCGACATCACCCACCGCACCCATGGCGGAGGCGGCTTGCGAGACTGTCAGATTCAACACGCCAGCTCCCGAATTACTTGGGCATCGTTGAACGGGAAGCGCTGCCCGCCGATGTCCTGATAGGTTTCATGCCCCTTGCCCGCCACAATGAGCACATCGCCCTGGCTCATTTCCGCAATGGCCTTGGCGATGGCCTGCCTACGATCGGGTTCCTCGATGATCTCAGCGCAGCCGCCAAGTCCGGGCCGGACATCGCTGATGATCTCCAAGGGGTCCTCAAGGCGCGGGTTGTCCGAGGTCAGGACAGCCACGTCCGCATGGCGGCACACGGCCTCGGCCATCAGCGGACGCTTGGCCTTGTCGCGGTTGCCGCCGCAGCCGAACACGCACAGCAGACGCTTGAAGTCCAGTTCGCGCACCCCGGAGAGTACGTTGTCCAAAGCGTCGGGGGTGTGGGCGTAGTCCACAAAGATATTCAGGCCACGGGCATTGGCGATGCGCTCCAGGCGACCAGGGACACCCATGAACTTTTCCAAGGACTTGAGTTTCTTGGGCTTCAGCCCAAGAGCCAGGCCCACGCCCTGGACGGCCAGCAGATTGGAGGCGTTGTGCCGTCCGATAAGCGGCGAAGACAGCTCCCAGGTCTCGTCCCCGAACCTCATCTTCAGGACAAGCCCGCTGGAATCCATGGACTTGATGGCCCCGGACAATCCCGGTCCCTGACCCACATTGGGATAACGCAGCCCAAAGCCGATGGAGGGGTTGTAGCGCTGCAGCAGCATGCGCCCGTAGGAATCGTCGCCGTTCAGGACCGCGACCTTACCGGGCTTGGACATGACCTCGAAAAGCTTGGCCTTGGCCCGGAAGTAGCTGTCCATGTTGCCGTGGTAATCCAAGTGGTCCTGGGTGACGTTGGTCAGCACGGCCACATCAAAGTCCAGTCCCCAGACACGGTCCTGGTCCAGGGCATGGGAGGAGACCTCCATGACCACGGTGTCCACGCCGCTGCCCGCCATATTGGCGATCAGTTCGTGCAGCTGCCAGCAATCCGGGGTCGTCAGCCGGGCTTCCAGGGTGAATCCGGGCCAGCGGTAGCTCACCGTGCCGATGACGCCCACCTTGTGTCCGGCCTGAACCAGCAGATGCTCCAGCATGTAACTGATGGTGGTTTTGCCATTGGTGCCAGTGACGCCGATGACCGTCAGGCCCTTGTCGGGGGTCTTGAAATACGCGGCCGCCAGTTCGCCAAGGGCGCGGCGGGGATGGTCGTGCAGGATCAGCTTGGCCCGTGTACCGGCAGGCATCTGATCGGCACTGCGGGCCACCACATAGGCGGCACCCCGGGCCACGGCGTCGGGCACGAAGGCCGCGGCATCCGCATTGGCTCCGGGGATGGCCACAAAGACCTCACCGGGACGAACGGCCCGGGAGTCCGAGCGGACCATCAGCCCGCCCGCCACTTCGGCAAGCAGTTCATCCCAGGTGTGTTCAGACTTCATATCAACCCCGGCCCGGTTGTTTTCCGAGCCATAATACGCAACGTTTGTCCCCAGTGGGCCAAGACCCGCCCGGCCGGGGTTCCTGCCGCCGGACGACAACGCCTTCTCCCTCGAGATCGGGAACGGTTCCGGCAGCTGCGAGAATCTCAATTGCCCGCCTGAGGGACAGGCCCACAACATCTGGTACGGTCGAATCCGCCTGCCGAATCGCACCGCGCAGCCGACCATCTTCATGCACTCCAAAAGCTGATCTGCGAACAGTCCCATCCTTCCCACTCCTTGCTGCCGATGCCAGGGACGACCCCTCCGCCAAGTCCGGGAGCTTTCCCAGATAAGCCAGCGTCTGCACGACGATTTCCCTGACGGCCGGGGCTGCAACCACACTTCCGTAGTGGCTGGGTTCCGGCTCATCCACCATGACAAGGATCAAATATTCCGGCTTTCCGGCCGGAACCAGACCCACGAACGAGGCCACATACTTGTCGCCGTATCCGCCACTGGAAGAAGCCTTTTGCGCCGTCCCGGTCTTGCCGCCGATCTGGAGCCCCTCGATGCGCACCACCTGGCCCGTGCCATCTTCCTGGACGACATCGCGCATCATGGACAGCACTTCACGGGCCACGTCGGCATCAAAGACCTTTCTTTCAGGCTCCTGGGGCTCAGCGTCCTGCAGCAGCCTCAGCGAGGCCGTCACGCCACCCCTGGCCAGACAGAGGTATCCGCCGGCCACCTGCAACGGACTGGAGGAGACCCCCTGACCAAAGGCGATGTTGGCCAGGTCAACCCGTTGCCAAGTCCCGGGATCGCGCAAGATGCCCTTGGTCTCTCCGGGCAGGGGCAACCCGGGACGAATCCCGAACCCAAGCTGCGTCAAATAGGAATGCAACCGCGTGGCTCCCAGTTCGAGCCCGATCTTGGCGACGCCGATGTTCGATGAATAGCGAAGGATCTTATGCACGGGCAGGACACCGTATTCATGGGTGTCGCGGATCGTGGCTCCGGGCATCTCCCATTTGCCGTTCTCGCAGTCAAAGCGGGAGTCCCGGGTCACGGTCTTTTCCTGCAAGGCCGCCGCAATGAGAAACGGCTTCATGGTCGAGCCGGGCTCCAGAGCATCCAGGGCGATGCGGTTGCGCCAGGCCGAGGGGGCATACTGCCCGTAGATGTTCGGATTGAAGAAAGGATACTGGGCCCAGGCCAGGATCTCGCCGCTGGCGACCTTGACAACCAAACAGGTACCGTTGGCGGCCTTGTTGTTGACGACGGCCTTTTCCAGGGCCTGCTCCGACACGGCCTGGATATCTGCGTCAATGGTCAGCCGGACGTCCTCGCCGCTGACGTCGCTGTCGTTGTCGGTCCCATCCAGGTAGAGCTTGTAGCCCCGGGCATCACGCTGGACCACGTTGGTGTCTTTCCTGCCCACCAAGCGGGCTTGCAGCGAACGCTCCAAGCCCTCCAGTCCCTGCCCGTCGTATCCGGTGAAGCCCAGAAGCTGCCCCGCCAGATGGCCGTTGGGATAGAAGCGTTTGTATTCCTCCACCAGCACGATGCCCGGCAGGTCCAGCGCCTCCACCAGAGAGGCCTCCCTGTCATTGACCTGCCGTGCCAGCCAGGTGAAAGGCCGCGTGGAATTGAGCTTCTGCTCGATCTGTCTGCGCGGAAGGCCCATAACCCGGCCCAATTCCCTCGCTGCCCGGGACGGATCCCGAACATCCATGGGTCGCGCATAGATGGAACGGCTCTGCACGCTTTGCGCGAGCACCCGCCCCTGGCTGTCAAAGATCTTGCCCCGCTCACCGCTGATGGATTCGGACACCAGGTGCTGGCGCTTGGCCATCTGCGCCAGTTCCTCGCCCATGAGCACCTGGACCTGGAATGCCCTGCCCCACAGCACGAACCAAGTCGCTCCGAAGAGCAACGCAACAACCGTCAATCTGATGCCGGCCCAATCCCGGATCTTGACGTGTCGCGGTTCGTACTTGGTGGCCATGGCCTACTCCTTGGGAGGACCCTGTGGGTCTTTGTTCCCGTCGGTGAGTCGTCGCAGTTGCCCCTGGTCAGCGGGGCCGAGTCCGAGCTCCACCGCCTTGCTGCGCAGTTTGTGCGACGACAACAAATTATTGCGTTCCATTTCAAGCTTGGCGATCAGGACTTCCGTGCGCTCCAGTTCCACCTGCTGCCTCTTCAGGCCATAGGCCAGGTCCATGCGTTCGATATTGCACCAGACCAGCCCCAACCCAAGCAGCAGCGCCAGCGCCAGAAGCGCCGCCGCCACCCAGGCCCACTTCTCCCCGGTCATGATCCTACCGGGGAGGACACCGGCAGCTTCTCGGCAACCCTCAACTTGGCGCTGCGCGCCCTGGGATTGGTTTCAAGCTCACTGGGTCCTGCGGTCACAGGCTTCTTTGTTAGTATCTTCAGTAGCGGCACATGGCCGCACTGGCAGATCGGCACTTCCCGCGGGCAAAGACAGCCTTTCGACTCCCGCTGGAACATGTGCTTGACGATCCTGTCCTCCAACGAATGGAAACAGATGACCGCCAGTCGCCCCCCAGGCTTCAGGAAGGGTAGTATCCGATTGAGGTATTCCTGAAGCTCATCCAATTCCCTGTTCACTTCCATGCGCAGGGCCTGGAACGTCCGGGTGGCCGGGTGATTGCGCGCCGTGGCCCGCATCTTCGCGGGATAGGCCTTTTCCACAAGGGTCGCCAATTCCAGGGTCGTCTCGATGGGCTTGTTGAGCCGGGCCTCGATAATGGCCCGAGCAATCCGCCCGCCCTGGGGTTCCTCACCGTAGCGACCGATGATCATTTTCAAACGCTCGTACGACGCCTTGTTGACGATCGAACTCGCAGGGGCCAGCCCATCGGCATGGCCCATCCTCATGTCCAATGGACCATCCTGGATGAAGCTGAATCCCCGCTCGGGATTATCCAGCTGCAGGGACGAAACCCCGATGTCGATCAGCGCTCCGTCCAGGGAGTCCCAACCCAGATCGCGCAATGGTCCCTCGAATTCGCTGAAGCAGCTCTGCGCAAACCTGACACGCTCGCCGAAGCGTTCCAGTCGCTCGCCCGCCAGCTCGAGGGCCTGCTGATCCCGATCCAGGCCCAATACTTCGGCCTTGCCGCCCGAGCGCATCATGATGCCCTCGGTGTGCCCACCCATGCCCAGCGTGCCGTCCAGGTAACGACCGCCCGGGGCGGGCCTGAGATAGTCCATGACCTCTTCAAACAAGACAGGGATATGTCGGTCAGCGGGGCATTTGTTGATTTGATCGCTCATCCCCGCTCCTCCCTACAAGTGAAGCTCGAATCCCTTTTCAGCGAGCTCGGCCATGTCTTGATCAAAGGCCTCCTCCATCTCACGACGCTTGGCCTCGAACACATCCTGATTCCAGATCTCAAATTTCTTCCCCACTCCAGCGACCACAACGTCCTTATCGAGACCAGCATACGCACGAAGGTGGGGAGGTATGAGAATTCGCCCCTGCTTGTCCAGCGAGACTTCCATGGCTCCCGAAATGAAGAACCGCTGGAAATTCCTGAGGCGCTTATCCAAGACGTTGATACGGTTGAAGCTTTCTTCGATGCGCTCCCACTCGGGCAGGGGATAGCCCACCACGCAACCATCGAAATTGGTCAGCATCAGAGCCCCATCGGACCCCAGGGAAGCCGCAGCCGTCCTGAAATCCGTAGGAATCATCAGCCGGCCTTTCGGATCCAGGCTGCGGTTGGAATGACCTCTGAACATGCGCATCGTTTTCACTTATTCCCACTTTTTACCACCTTCTACCACCAAGAGGCAGGAGCATGTCAAGGAGAATTCAAATCGAGACGCTGTATATTCTAGAGATACTCTAGAATATACTTAAAAAAGTAAAGGCAGGCAGTTGACAAGGTATTCAAAAAAACGAAGGACTGTTGTGGCAGACACGTGGAACCCGGAAATGGGCAAAGGCATTGCTGATTTTTCAAGTACCAACGCACATTAGCGCGGGAAGGGAAGTCCCAGGCAGGCCCTGAATGCAGTGCCGATCCACGCTTGCTGGGGGCCGACATGGGCCTCTCAAGGACTGGCAAAGACCCGGCTTCCGGGCCTCAAAAGTTTGTGATAGATTCAAAGGCGTAAGCAACGCTAAGGGCTGAAATCCGGCATTACAGAGAGAAGGAATTGACATGAGCTCCATGAAGTCCAAGCTCAAAAGCAACATCATCGATAACCTCGATGAAGAATATTATCAGATCAGCACGGATATTCTCTCCAGTTTCCCGAAGTTCAGGCCGCCCCTTGATCTATTCATTTTCAAGGAAGAGACCACACAGATCCAGTTGCTCAAGAAAAAGGGCGATCGGATGGACAAGGACGAGCAGGAACGAGTCGCCGAGCTGTGCAAGGAAGGCAATATCTTCGTGGCGCGTAGCGACCATGCCGTCTACTCCAAGCATATCGCCAAGCAGCTGGACCTGGTGCTGGTGGATGAGAACCTGAAAGAGGCGGAAATCGCAGAGATCTTCTGCTACGCCCTGACAGACCGCATCGCAGAATTCATGGAGCAACCGGTCAAGGCCGTGTTCACCCAGATCTACAACGACCTGATGGTGCTCACTGAATACCTGTGGGAAGACAGAAACCGCATCAAGAGCCTCGTGCGCCGCCTGCACACGGACGAACACTCCCTGGCCAAGCACTCCTACAACACCGGTGCCCTGGGCTTGTGGCTGTTCGGCAGGATGCATCCCGGCGGCATCAACCGTCGTATCTACGACAAGGCCGCTCTGGCCCTGTTCCTCCACGATATGGGCATGGGCAAGATCCCGGCCTTCATCCGCGACAAGGACAAACCGCTGACCCAGGACGAACGATCCAAGGTCAACATGCATCCCTTGCTGGGGTCCAAGATCGCCCTGAAACTGGGCTTGAAGTTCGACGAGATGCAGCAATGCGTCATGGAACACCATGAACGTCTGGACGGCAGCGGCTACCCCGGCAAGATCAAAGACGTCTCGCCGCTGGGGGCCATCTGTGCGGTGGCGGATTCCTACAGTGCCATGATCAGCAAACGTCCCTACGCCGAAGCCATGGAACCACTGGCCGCGGCCAAGGAACTGGGTCAGGCCACAAAGGCCTACGACGCCAAGGCCACCAAGCTCCTTCTGGAGGCCGTGGTCACCAACCGCTGGTAGCACGCCTCGCAACCGATACTGATCGACCACAAGACTCCCCTTAGGGGGCCTTTTCATGCCCCTCGCGCAGAAACCCTGTAGATCCTGCCCTGCCGGGTACAGAAAAACAGCGCCCCATCCCGATCACAGCCCAGGCCCGTCACATCCTGCCCATCGGGGATCGAAATCCTGCCAAGCCTGCTCCCAAGCCGGGTGCAGATGCCCTGGTTCTCCCGGTCCATGATGTATTCCGTGCCGGACGGGGCCACAGCCAATGTCAGGCCGGGCATCCCTGGACCAGAGGCAGACGCCGAGGCAACCTCCCGTACCGGAATCGCGCGCGCGACGCAGGCGGTTGCACGACCCGAGACCGCGCGAACGGCGCCCCCGGGATTCCCCTGGCGCTCCACGACCACCCGCAGCCTTCCATCCCGGCCCAGGCGCAACACCCGACCCCGAGCGCCCTCGAAGATCAACAGCCCCCCGAACCGTTCGGCCAACAGGCCCTGCGGCTCACGCAGCCCCGCAGCCACGACCATCCGCTCACCCCGGGGACCGATGCGCAAGACCTCGCCCCGGGAGCGCGAGACCACATGCACCCTGTTGTCCCGGTCCACGGCCAGTCCGGCAAGTTGTTCAATATCCGAAGCCAGGACCGCGTGTTCGCCGCCCTGACCCAGCACCAGCACACGGCCCGTTCCGGCCTCGGCCACGTACAGCCGCCCCCGACCGTCAAAGCCCAGGCCGCACGGAGACTCGAAGCCTTCGGCCACGAGCACGGGCCCCTCGGCCCTCGTTTCCGTGCATCCCAACACCGCCAGGGCGCTGATCACTGCCAGCATTCCAATGGCCCATCCTTGTCTGCGCATCACAACCCCCACGCTTTCGTTGCACGTCAAATCAGATGGGTGTATTGCTAGCGCACAGACTGTTCATTGAACAGATACAAAATTACACAATAGCAACCTTAACAAACATCGACACTCCACTATGCCAAACACGATCCAGCACTATCAGTACAAGAAGATTGAGGAACATGTCCTGAACCTCGTGGAGTCGGGGGTCCTGCAACCAGGTCAGCGTCTGCCCTCGCTCAGGAAGATGGCCACCAGCACCAGGGTCAGCGTACCCACCGTGGCCCAGGCCTATGCGGAGCTGGAAAGCCGAGGCTTGCTTGAATCACGCGAGCGATCGGGTTTCTATGTCAGCCTGGACTACAAACGTCTGCCCGCCCCCAGCCTGTGCCCCAGGGCCAAGCCCGGACAGATGGACATGAGTCGCCCAGCCCTGTTGGAGGCGGCACTCAAATCCTGCCACAGCAACGTCTGCGACCCCATGAACCGCTACTACCCGGACCAGTCCCTGCTGGCGGGGCACTGTCTGGGCAAGATCCTACGTTCCGTGATCCTGGAGAACCCCGTTCGGGCGGCGTCCAACGTCCCCCCCCAGGGTTTTATCGAGTTGCGCAAGCAGATCGCCCTGCGCTGCATGAACGCCGATCTGGCCGTGTCGCCGGATGAGGTCGTGGTGACCCCGGGCACCATGAGCGGCATCGCCGCCCTGCTGGCCTGCATCACCCGCCCGGGAGACGCGGTGCTCATCCAGTCCCCGGCTTTCATCCTCTATTTGCGGGTCATTGAGACCCTGGGCCTGCGCGCCATCGAGATCCCCTCGTGTCCACAGAACGGCATCCCCGTGCAGCACGTAGCCGACGCCATCCGCGACTTCGACGTCAAGGCCTGCCTGCTGATCCCCAATTTTCACATGGACGGCAGCCTGACCCCGGACGAGGCCAAACGGCGCATCGTGAAGATGCTGACTGACAAGAACATCCCCCTGCTGGAGGACGACGTTTACGGCGAGTTGTATTTCGGCCAGGAACGGCCCAGTCTGTTCAAGACCTTCGACACCACTGGCCTGGTGGCCACGGCCTCGTCCCTGACCCGGACCATCGCCCCGGGCTACCGCCTGGGCTGGCTGCTGCCCGGGCGCTTCAAGGACCAGGTCCTGGCCTACATGGCCATGACGGACTCCCGCCCTGCCACCCCGATCCAGCTTGCCCTGGCCGAATTCCTGCGCAAGGGGGAGTTCGAGAAGCACATGAAGGGCCTGCGCGCAGCCATGGCGTTGTCCATGGCCCGCATGCAGTGCGAAGTCGGGCGACGCTTCCCCGAGGGCACCCAGGTCTCGCGGCCCCAAGGAGGCTTCTACCTCTGGGTCCAGATGCCCAGCCAGGTGGACTCCAAGGATGTCTTCCTGCGGGCCAGGGACAAAGGTGTGGTGATCTTTCCCGGAAGCCTGCTGTCCTTTTCCGACACCTTCAAAAACTGCATCCGCATCAACTGCCGTGGGGTCTGGAACGACAAGATCCGCGAAGCCCTGGGGGTTCTGGGCGGCATCGTCACGGAGCTGGCTGGATAGGGGGCACAAGGCACAACTCCCGAAGAAGGCGGCTCCGGGGCGGTCTTTCAACGGTGGGCAGACCTGGGCTGACGGTTCCAACCCTTTTACAGGCCATTCAAAAATAGTCAGATGCGAGGCGCAAGAAAAGTTCAAGCTCGCCGACCTGTTCGCCGTTAGGCGCGTCCTCGAGACTTACGGATACAGAGAGCAGAGCTGTATCCGCACGCCAGCGTTTGAACTGATTGCAGCACACCTAAGGCGTAAGTTCTTTGTAAGCTCGCGAACTCGCTAACAAGTCACTCAACAAAGCAGATGGTTGTTTAGGGGCGGCCTCGAGGGCGATCAGCGCCCCAGGGCCAGACGCCCGGCCGCCAGATCGAACAGTGCGTGGCCCACGGACTTGAAGAGCACCGGTCTGTTGCCCGTCTGGCCCTGGGCCGGCCCATCACTGCCAAGGCCTGCGTTCAGGACATCACCCAGCAGCAGCACGCCATCCCAATCCACATCGGCCTGAATCAGGTCGCCCGCCTCGTGCCGGGTGTCCACGGTATCCACCACCACACGACAGGCGCGGACCAGCCGGGCGGGAATCTCCGCCGCCTGCGGCGTGAAGGCCCCCACGGCCGCGATGAAAGTCCCCGGAGTAACGTCCTCCGACAGCACCGGGGTATTGCTGGTGGTGGCCGTGACCACCAGCGAACAATCTCGCAGCACCGCTGCGGCAGAAGTCGCCACCGTGGCCTCGATGCCCAGAGTCCGGGCAAACTCGGCCAGGGCCACAGCGCTCTGCTCCGAACGCGCACAGCAAAAGACCCGATGAATACCGAGCCCATGGGCAAAGGCCTCCAGATGGGCCCGGGCCTGGACCCCAGCCCCCACCACCAGCAGCGGACCCTCCTCGTGCGGGGCCAGGGTCTGCGCCGCCAGCAGAGACAAGGCCGCCGTGCGCCGCGAGGTCACGGTGGGACCGTCGAGGATGCCCAGGCGCTCGCCGCTTGCGGCATCCATGACCACCATTTCGCCCTGGATGAGCGGCAAGCCCCGCGCCGGATTGCCCGGATGCACTGTCACCAGCTTGGTCACGGCAACGGCCTCGTCCGCGGCGGGCATCACCAACAGGACCCCGCCCCCGGGCAAGGGGCTGTGGATGCGCGCAGGGGCCGTCAGTTCGCCGCGCGCCATGCGGCGCAAAACACCAGCCAGGGCCTCGGCCAGTTCGGGATACGGCAACAGCTTCGCTGTCTCGGCAGCGGAATAGGTCCTCATCATCTCTCCAACGGTCAGATGGCGCTTAAAGAATCAGTTGAGGTGAAGGTTGTGGAGGGAATATTGATCAACTTCCACAGATGCAGGACACTCTTTCCAAGGGCGGCGCAGCGGTAGCTGGATGCAAGGCGCAAGAAAAATCGAAGCTCGACGCGTATATTGACATACGCGAGAGTTTGACTTTTTAGCGGCACACCTAAGGTGTAAGTTCCTTGTAAACTCGCGGACTCGCTAACAAGTCACTTAACAAAGCAAACAGCCGTTGAAGGAAAGCACCACGAGGCAAGGCGTTCATCAATGGTCGAATGCGAGGCGCAAGGAAAATGCAAGACCAAAGTGTATCTTAATACATGAGGGTTTGCATTTTCAGCAGCAACGAAGCAGACGGCCATTGAGGGACGCCTTGCTAGCTGAGCTGGGCCAATACGTCCCGACTCACTTCCTTGAAAATATCACTCTTGAAGACCACGCCCAGGACTTGGTCGCCCTCGCGCACCAGGGCCCAGCCGCGGCGGTGCTTCAGAAACGATTCCACGACCAGCACCAGGGGATCGTTAGGCAGCACGGCGGGCGCATTCTCCTCCAGCAGGTCGTCGATGCCCTTGTCCGCGCAGGCCTTGCAGGCGCGGGTGAAGGCCCTGTCCCAGTCTCCGTCGCCGTACTTCAGGAGCATGTCCTCGCTGAACACGGACTGCTCCAGCTTGCGCATCACGTTCCACATGGTGATCACGCCCTTGAACTTGCCGGCCGCATCGAAAACCACGGCGAGATGGTTGTCCGCGTCGTCGGCGACGGCGTCCTTGAGCTTATGGATCAGATCCACAAGGCCGGAGCCTTCCTGCACGCGGGTATAGTCGTCGCGCATGATATCCCAGGCACGCTTGCGCATCAGCATCAGGCATTCTCCTTTCTTTCTCGGCGACCGCTGCCGCCCATGCAACTATCCACAATTGTTTTGTATTTCATGTTCCGCCAGAGCGCAACACCCGCCAATCCTGCCCCGGCCCTTGCGCACCCCGTGGGATTTGCCTACATTCATGTGCTGGGGTTTCATCGCCGCCCCCTGAAACCTGGCGACCACACCGACAAATCATTAACTGGAGCATAGCATGCAACCCTTGCAAGGCAAGCGCATCCTGATGTTTGTGGACGATATCTTCGAGGATCTGGAACTGCTGTATCCCCAGTTGCGGCTCATCGAGGCCGGGGCCGAGGTCGTGGTGGCCGGTCTGGAAAAGGGCCGCACCTACAAAGGCAAACACGGCTACCCCTTCACCTCGGACGCCTCCTTGGACGAGGTCCGAGCCGCCGACTTCGACGCCCTAGTCGTGCCCGGGGGCTTCGCGCCGGACAAGCTGCGGCGTTATGACTCCGTGAAGAACCTGACGCGCGAGATCTTCGAGGCGGGCAAGCCCGTAGCGCATATCTGCCACGGGGGCTGGATTCCCATCTCGGCGAACATCATGCGCAACTACCGCTGCACCTCCACCCCCGGCATCAAGGACGACCTCGTCAACGCGGGCGCCACCTGGGTGAACGAGGAAGTGGTGGTGGACCGCACCATGATCTCCAGCCGCAAACCCGACGATCTCCCGGCCTTTTGCCGGGCCATCATCCAGATGCTGACCGACTAGTCATCACCAAACCTCTTGCCCCCCGCCGGGGCAGACCGATCATGGAGAACAAACGCAGTGAACGCCTTTGACAGCAAGCTCGACGGAGTGCTCCAGGCCGAAAAGGTCGACATCCTCCAGGTCAACGTGGGCCTGACGTGCAACCAGGCCTGCACCCACTGCCACCTGGAATGCTCGCCCGAGCGCACCGAGTGCATGAGTTGGGACACCATGGAAAAGATCATCCGTGTGGCCTGCACCCTGCGCCCCAGCCTGATGGACATCACCGGCGGGGCACCCGAGCTGAACCCCAACCTGAAGCGCTTTGTCGCCGCCATGCTGGAGCAGGAGCTGCCCGTGCAGGTCCGCACCAACCTGACGGTCATGACCGAGGACTGCTGCACCAGCATGCCCCGTTTCTTCGCGGACAACGCGGTCAAGCTGGTGGCCTCACTACCCTGCTATCTGGACGAGAACGTCTGCAAGATGCGCGGCTCTGGCAGCTTCGAGAAGAGCCTCACCGTGTTCCGGGAACTGAACGCGCTGGGCTATGGCAGCAAGGGCGGGCCGATCATCGACCTGGTGTTCAACCATCCGCTGGGCCCCTATCTGCCGCCCGACCAGTGCGCCCTGGAGGCCGACTACAAGCGCGAGCTGCAGGACCGCTACGGTGTGGTCTTCAACCGCCTGCTGACCATCACCAACATCCCCATCGGGCGCTACATGCAGGAGCTCAAGCGCCAGGGCAAGGACCAGGAATACATGGAGTTGCTTGTCAAATCCTTCAACCTGGACACCGTGCCGGGGCTGATGTGCCGCCACCAGGTCAACATCGGCTGGGACGGAATGCTCTATGACTGCGACTTCAACCAGGCCCTGAACCTGCCCATCAAGGACGGTCCGGCCACCATCGACGACTTCGACGCCTGGGACCTAGCCCTGCGCAATATCGCCACCGGTCAGCACTGCTTCGGCTGCACCGCCGGAGCTGGCTCGTCCTGCGGCGGCGCGCTGGCGTAGAAGAAAACGGAGACGATGGAGAGGAAGAAGAGTGAAAGACATTTTCGGGGAGGGGGCGTTTTAAAAAACGCCCCCTCCCCGAACCCCTCCCCCCAAAACTTTTCCATCGCCCCGACCGCATGCGGCCGGGGCTTATTTGTGTCCAAAGATCAAGGCCATTGCGCCGGGCACACCACCCCCACCCAAGCCCATAGCTCCCCCCCAGGGCGTTCAGAGTGGTGTGGTGGCGAGGCACGAGGATGAACCGGGACCGAGTACTATCCCACATAGGCGAGGATCCGGTTCATCCGAAGGACACCTAAGGCGTACGGTCTTGTATGGCTCGAAGACTCGCCAACAATTCACGTAACAAAGCCAACGTGCCGCTATGGGCGGCCTGGACCCAGGCCGTTCAGAGTGGTGCGAGAGCAAGGCGCAAAGGGGCATCGGGACCGAGTACTATCCAACATAGGCGAGGATCCGATGCCCCTGAAGCAACGCCGCAATCGTGCCGCTCTGGACGGCCTGGACGCCCTGGGCCCTTGCAATCGGAACCCTTTTGGGTATGACATATTAAATCAATCGATGATTTCTGAACCCAACGCGAGGCAGCCATGACCGACATCAACACCGTTTTCGAGAATCTGGAGAAGGTCCGGGCCACCACGCCGCTGGTGCACAACATCACCAATTTCGTGGCAATGAACAGCTCGGCCAACGCCCTGCTCGCCCTGGGAGCCTCACCCATCATGGCCCACGCCCCCGAGGAGATTGACGACCTGATCGCCATCGTGGGCGGGCTGGTCATCAACATCGGCACCCTGAACGGCCCCTGGATCAAGAGCATGCTCCTGGCCGGGCGCGCGGCCTATGAGCGCGGCATCCCCGTGATCCTCGATCCCGTGGGCGCGGGCGCGACCAAGCTGCGCACCGACACCTCGGTGCGCATCCTGAACGAATGCGCCCCGACCATCATCCGGGGCAACGCCTCCGAGATCCTGACCCTGGCCGCCGCCACCGGCGCCGCCGACAAGCAGCGCGTGGCCGCAGCCCTGGCAGCCGCAGGCGGTTCGACCCGAGGAGTGGACAGCTCACATTCCGGCCTGGGCATCGCCGACGTGGCCAGCGATCTGGCCAGCCAATACGACTGCACCGTGGTCCTCAGCGGTCCCACGGACACAGTCACCGACGGCGACAACCTGATCACCGTCACAGGCGGCCACGAACTGATGTCCAAGGTCACGGGCATGGGTTGCACGGCCTCGGCCCTGTGCTGCGCCTTCTCCGTGGCCGTGGACGACCCCTTCGAGGCCGCCGTCTCGGCCATGGCCGTGATGAGCGCCGCCGGAGCCGTTGCCGCCGCCAAGTCCCAAGGCCCTGGAACCCTGCAACTGCATTTCTACGACGCCCTGTATACCCTGACCCGGGAGCAAATCGAGCAGGCCATCCAGTTGGAAAACCTGTGAGCCGATTCGACGTTGATTATTCGCTCTACCTGGTCACGGACTCCACCCTGTGCGGATCACGCGGCGTGCCCGAAACCGCCCGCCTGGCCGTGGCCGGGGGTGCGACCGTGGTCCAGGTGCGCGAAAAATCGGCCTCGACTCCCGAATTCATCGCCCTGGCCAAGGCCGTCAAGACCGCCATCGCCGGGACCCGGGCCAGGCTGATCATCAACGACAACCTGGACGTGGCCCTGGCCGTGGAAGCCGATGGAGTGCACATCGGCCAGAGCGACACCCCCTATCCCGAGGCCCGGCGCATCATGGGCCCCGAGGCCATCATCGGCCTGTCCGTTGAGACCATGGACCAGATCGCCCAGGCCTCGGCCTGGGACGTAGACTACCTGGGCGTAAGCCCGGTCTTCGAGACCCCCACCAAGACGGACACGGCCCCGGCCTGGGGCCTGGACGGACTGCGGCGTTTGCGGAGCGCCACGCCCGTTGCACTGGTGGGTATCGGCGGCATCGGACCACTCAACGCCGCCGACGTCATCCGCGCCGGGGCCGATGGGGTGGCCGTGGTCTCCGCCATCTGTGCCACCCCGGACCCCGAAGCCGCCGCCCGCAGCCTGTTCGCCCAAGTCCGCTCTGCGCGGATCTGAGCCGTTTGATCACCAATAGTGGAACCTCAACAACGATATTTCATATTCGTCAAAGGCTGCTCAATAAGGGTCGAGTGCTAGAAGCCAGGAAAAATTGAAATCGACAGCTCATAGCCGTTGGGCGAATTTTCGAGCCTTACGGATATGGAGAGCAGCGCTGTATTAATCATACGCGAGATTTCGATTTTCCCGCAGCGACAACGCAATCGGCCGTTTGTCAGCAGCCGCTGAAGGAGAAAACATGTCCCTCAACTTCGCCAAACGCATGCAAACCGTGCCCCGCTCGTTCATCCGCGAGATCCTCAAAGTCACCCAGGACCCCAGCGTGATCTCCTTTGCCGGTGGCCTGCCCAACCCCAGGCTGTTCCCCTGCGGCCCGCTGGCCGAGGCCGCCCGCGCCGTCATCGCCGATGAAGGTGCCGAAGCCCTGCAGTATTCCACCACCGAGGGGCACCCCCCGCTACGCGAGTGGATCGCGGCCCGCTACCGTGAACGCGACGGGCTGAATGTCACAGCCGATGACATCCTCATCACCACCGGCTCGCAGCAGGCCCTGGACCTGATGGGCAAGGTGCTCATCGACCCCGGCGACACCGTGGTCATGGAATCTCCGGGCTATCTGGGAGCCATCCAGGCCTTCTCCATCTTCGAACCCAACTACGTGGCCGTGCCCCTGACCGAGGACGGCCCGGACCTGGACGCCCTGGAACGCGCCCTGGCGGGGAATCCCAAGCTGTTCTATGCGGTCACCAGTTTCCAGAACCCCTCGGGCCTGACCTATTCGGACGAGAAACGCCGCGCCGTGGCCGAGCTGCTCAAGGGCACCGATGTCGTCTTTGCCGAAGACAACCCCTACGGCGATCTGCGCTTTGCCGGAGAACGGCAAAGCCCGCTGTTTGCCTACCGCCCCGAGAACAGCCTGCTTATGGGTTCCTTCTCCAAGATCGCCGCCCCGGGCTTCCGTATCGGCTGGGTCGTGGCCGAGCCCGACCTGCGTCACAAGCTGGTCACCGCCAAGCAGGCCTCAGACCTGCACACCTCCACCGTTTGCCAGCGCGTGGTGCATCGCTGGCTCCTGGACAACGATCTGGACGAGCACATCGCCAAGATCTGCGATTGCTACGGGACCCAGTGCCAGGCCATGCGCGACGCCGCCAAGGAATTCTTCCCCGAGGAAGTCACCCTGACCCGCGCCGAGGGCGGCATGTTCCTCTGGGCAGAGATGCCCGAGGGCTGCTCATCCATGAAGCTCTTCGACCTGGCCATCAAGGAGAAGGTCGCCTTCGTGCCCGGCAACCCCTTCTATGTGGACGGCCGCGAAGCCAATACCCTGCGCCTGAACTATTCCAACGCCGCCCCCGAAACCATCACCGAGGGCATGAAACGCCTCGGGCAATGCATGAAGGAATACATCGCCGGCCGGTAGCGCAGCATTGACTATCCCGGCCCCGTCCATCACGCGCTGATCCTGAATCGTACAGGGAGGAGCTCAACGCTCCTCCCTGTTTTACATCCTGCACCTGACCGGGAACTGTTGCCTGAGCTCGGCGCTGTCGAAGCCGACGGCCTGGAGGGGCTGCTTTCCACGATGCCAACCCGGCTCCGACCCTCCGGAATATCGCTCTGGCGTATCCTGTGTTCCATTTTTCCCATTCAGTTGCCTCGCACCCAACTCCCTGCTATATATTCATTATGAGAGTTGTATTGATCGTCGGCCTGCCCGTTGCCTGGGCGCTATGAACAGGAGAAACGTAATGCGCATCCTCTGCGCAACGATCATCGCCATCGTACTGGTGCTGCCGTGGCAGGCCACAGCCCAGGAACAGAGTGTGCTGGTCGTGGCGCTCAGCACGCTGCCGCCCTGGAAAATGATGTTGGATACGGGTCCGACAGGCATCGACGTGGACATCCTGCACGAGGCCGCAGCCCGGATGCGTGTCGGCCTCGAGTTCCGGGACGGGGACTTCGCCACCTGCCTGAACTGGATGGAAAGCGGCCAGGCCGATATCATGACCGGCCTGCGCATGATCCCGGAGCGGGAACGATACCTGAACTACGTCACACCGCCCTATGTCACCCAGACGGCCTCGGCCTTCTATGCCATGAGGCGCAACGCCCCGGGCATCACCCGCTACGAGCACCTGCGCGGCATCCGCGTGGGGGTCAAGCGCGGCGAAAACCACTTCCCGCAATTCGACATCGACCCCGTGCTGCGCAAGTCCCTGGTGGCGTCCCTGGACGACGGATTCAAGAGGTTGAAGGGCAACCGCATCCAGGCCCTGATCGCCAATGAGATGCAGGCCGACTGGTGGCTGGCCGAGCATCCCGGGACCGAGGCCCTGGTGGCCAAGACCCCGCTCAAGTACCAGGGGTACCAGCCCATGCACTTTGCCTTCTCCAGGAAGTCCCTCTACGTGGACCGCGCCGGTCAGCTGGGCAAGATCCTGGCCGGGCTCATCCAGGACGGCACCATCGATGCCATACTGCGCCGCTACACCTCCAGACACTAGCATGAACAGTCCATGCGCGAGCAGCCCCCGAAGACCTTCGGGGGCTGCTCGCGTTTTCAACCAAAAAATACAGAAAAGGTGGTTCCCTAGATCTCGACCACCAGACCGTCAAAGGCCATCAGGACCTCCAGCTTCTGCTCGGGCATGAACAGCTGCGCATAGCGCGCGGTGTCGCGATGGAAGCTCTCGATGGAGGCGTCGTCCAAAGTGGGTTCCTGATGAAACAGGCAGATGCGTTTGACCCCGGCACGTTTGGCAAGCTCCACGCCCACGATGTTCGAGGAGTGGCCCCAGTCCTTCTTGCTGGTATTGGCCGCATGGAAGGTATACTGCGCGTCGTAGATCATCAGGTCCGCGCCCTGCACATGCTTGAGGAAGGGATAGTCGGGGTCGTCAGCGCCCTCGCGGTGCTCGCTGTCCGTGGACATGACAAAGGTCTTGCCGTCCTGCTCAAAGCGATAACCGTAGGACCGGCCCGGATGGTCCTGCTCGAAGGGGGTCACCAGGGCTCCGTCGATCTTGACGCTTTTGCCCGGTTCCAGGGCATGGAACTCCACCTGCGCGCCCAGGTCGTTGAAGGTCACGGGAAAGAACGGTTCGGACTGCTGGGTGCGAAACACGTACTCGATCTGCTCGTGGCAGCCCCAGAAACGAATCACGTTGCCCGGGATGTAGGCGGGGATGAAGAACGGGAAGCCCATCAGGTGATCCCAGTGCAGGTGGGGCATCAGGATATTGTAGACCTGCGGGCGCGGCCCTTTGGTGGCAATGACGCGGTTGCCGAAATCGCGCAACCCGGACCCGGCGTCCACCAGCAAGTATTCCTCGCTCCCGGCGGCCACCTGCACGCAGCAGGTGTTGGAGCCGTATGACCCCCAGACCGAGAACGGCAGTTCCTTGTCGATAAAGGCCTGGATATCCGTGGATTCATCCACCCCGCGCTTCACGGCGGTCTCCAGGGCGCTGACAATCTTGGCGCGGATCAGGGGCACATTGCTGGATGCCGGCAGTGAACCCCGGCAGCCCCACAGTGTCACTTGCATGAACAATCCTCCCGGTCTCGGGGACCATGTGATTCATGTGGTCGTCCATGATATACACGGCCCGCCGGGGCAGGTCAAAAACCCAAGGACGGGGGCAGGATGGGGAAGGGGCTAAAGAGCAGGGCTTTCGTCCAGGGCCTTGCGGACCCGCGCAAGGGTCTTCACGGCCTGGTCGCGTTCCTGGCGCAGCTGCTCGATGCCGGACAGACCGTCCCTGGCAAAGAGGACATCGAAGACTTTGGCTGGATCAATCTGGAAGGCTTCAATGATTCTCAAGACGCTGACCAATTGCACATGGTCACGTCGCTGACCATCAAGCCACTTACTAATAGATCCTTGAGAGACACCTATCTTCTTGGCCAATGAATCCTGGCTTTCCCCACTGCGCAGGGCTCTCTGGAAATACCGCTCAAAAAGAACCCACAGCTCGTCTTGATTGCGTTCGATATCCATCGCCCCCCCAAGGGTTGATCAGTCGAAATCCGCCAGCAACGCGCCCACGTGCAGGTCTCCGAAGGAATAGGAGTTGTAACGCTTGCGGATGCGCCAGATGGCCTGTTGCAACTGGTCCGAGGAGATGCCGTTGCGCAGGGCGGTGTAGGCCTCCACAAAGGCGGCCAGACTGTCGCAGGCCTTGAGCATGCGCCCGTCCTTGGGGTCGAAGCGATCCTCATTACAGCGCTGCTGCAGGGTCTCGAAGTCCACGGCCTGGGGCCGCCCGCCGCGGATGATGGCCGATTTGAATTCGCTGCCCACCTCCACACCCAGAAAATACGACAGCCGCTCGGCCACGTCGCCGTAGCCCCCCTGGGTTAAAGGGCCAAAGACCCGGCTTTCCAGCTCGCTGTCCTCGTACTGACGGATCATGTCGGCAATGAGTTGCACGGACTTCTTGACCGGTGAGATGATGTCTCGGGTCAGGACCTCGGGCAGATCGTGAAACAGGCCGGTGAAGAAGTTGTTCTGACGGCGCATGGGGCAGGCGTCCACCGCCAGGCTGAAGAAGTAGGAATAGGCGGCCACGATGAACAAATGGCCCAGGACCGAAGTCTCGGGGATGCGCGGGGTCTGGGACCAGCGGGTCTGGAACCGGAGTTGCCCGCAGAGGTGCGCGAAGCGGCCCAGGGTCGTGCCCGGCCCCTGGCGCAGTTCCTTGACTCCCACCAGGTGGTCGTAGCGCTTCAAGCCGTCGATGAAGGACTGGCCGATGCTTTCCTTCTCGTGGTCCCAGGGGCCAAGGTCCTTGATCAGGTCGAATTCCCAGCTGGAGGCATAGGTGTGCGCCGCCTCCAGGATCTCGTCCGCCAGCCCATGGGTGCCGGGGTTCTTGAGCCGGTTCTTCAGCTTGTTCCAAAATTCCTGCCCCAGGGGCTGCAAGGTGGGCCGCAGTTGATCCAGGACCCACGTGGTCAAGAGGGAGTAATGCTCCGCATTGCCCTTGATGCGGTAATAGATGGGCGGTTTGATGTCCGTGATCACCAAGCGGTAGAAATAATCGAAGATGCCACCCTCGACCACGGATTCGCCCAGATCGCGCTTCTGCTCGGCAGTCATGCCGCGCGAGTTGAGCATCATCAACAGCCAGGCGACCATCATCTTATGGGCCTGCTTATCCACCTCCAGGAGCGGAACGGGCCGCAATTTGTCATTCCAGCGCTGCATGTACGCACCGGAGAATATGAACTGAAGCAGACTTTTCCTGATAATGGGCATGATCCCTCCCTGATTGGCCGACGTTACCCCGCGCCGAACCAAAGCTCAAGGCCCGGAATGACTGGGTTTTGAGACATTAAAAAAAAGGGGTTCACAAACCTTTCCATTTTGTTTATATTCCGCGCCCCCGTGATGATTTTCGGCAAAACAAAAAGGTTTTGTCATTGACAGCCGGTGCGATACAGTCTATCGACTCTCGTTCCGACACCGATTTTCAGGAGCAACAGAATGAAGACATATACCCCCAAAGAAGGCGAAGTCGCACGTGATTGGTACGTGGTCGACGCAGAGGACAAGATCCTCGGCCGTTTGGCAACTGAGATCACCACTCGCCTGCGCGGCAAACACAAGCCTGAATTCGCCCCCCACACCGATGTGGGTGATTTCATCGTTGTGATCAATGCCGAGAAAATCAAGGTCACCGGCAATAAGCTGGAAGCCAAAAAGTACTACAGCCACTCTGGCTATCCGGGCGGTCTGCGCGAGATTACCTTGAAGGATCTGCTCGCCACCAAGCCCGAGATGGTCCTTGAAAAGGCCGTGCGCGGCATGTTGCCCAAGAACAAGATCGGTCGCGCCCAGCTGAAGAAGCTCAAGGTCTACGCAGGGACCGACCATCCCCATGCCGCCCAGAACCCCAAAGAGCTGCATTTTTAAGCACCGCCAAGGAGTAGTATAAGATGACTGAATTTTATTACGGTACAGGCAGGAGAAAGGCCGCAGTCGCCCGAACCCGCATGTATGAGAACGGTACCGGCCAGATCACCGTCAACGGTCGCCCCTACGAGGAATACTTTCCCCGCGCGACCCTGCAGATGATCATCCGTCAGCCCCTGAACCTGACCAAGACCCTTGGCAAGTTCGACATCAAGGTCAACGTCGCCGGCGGCGGCATTGCCGGTCAGGCCCAGGCCATTCGTCACGGCATTACCCGCGCCCTGCTTGAGTTCGACATCGACACTCGCCCAGCGCTCAAAAAAGCCGGTTTTGTCACCCGCGACGCTCGCGTCAAGGAACGCAAAAAGTACGGCCAGAAGGGCGCACGAGCCCGCTTCCAGTACTCCAAGCGTTAGACAATACGCTTCCTGCGGTGCTATTCAAGGGCGGACCTGCTATGCGGGTCCGCCTTTTTTCTATGCAGAGGCGCAGCCCACAAGACAAGGAGAGCCCCGTCCATGGCCAGCACAGTTCAACCCAATCTGCTTTTTGCCGACGAAAAAGGCCAGATCTATGACGATCCAGGCCTGCTCATGCTCTGCCGCCGCGGCGACGAGTTGGCCTTGCCGCGCCCCCAGGACCTGACGCCCCTGCCCCCGGGGTCCGACGTCTTCCTGCTGCCGGGCCGCCATGCCGTGGGCATGGACCCCGACTCGGGCGAAGCCATCGCCCTGCCCGAGAACGCCGTCTCCGCCTTTGTCTGCCCAGGCTACACCATCACCGGCATCACGGCCTACAACACCCAGGACGGCGCGCCACGCCTGCCGCTGATGGCCTATGGGGCCGTGGGCTACGCCAATGGCCAGTTCTGGGTCTGCGCCAAGAAGGTGGACGAAGACAAGCGCCAGGTCTTCAGCAACGTGCCCCAGGAACGCATCGACCAGGGTGCTCACGCCTGGCTGCGCAAGTTCCCGGACAACCGCCTGGTGGCGCATCTGGCCAAGTGCGCCCTGACCTACTGCTGCCCGGCGGCCAAGAACCTGGCCCTGGGCCGATTCGAGGCCCCGCTGCCCACCTCCCAGGTCTGCAACGCACGCTGCGTCGGCTGCATCTCGCACCAGCCCGAGGACTCGGGCTTCAAGGCCCCGCAGAACCGCATCAGCTTCCGCCCCAAGCCCCAAGAGGTGGCCGAGATCATGGCCGAGCACTCCCGGCGCGAAAACAGACGCCCGGTCTATTCCTTTGGCCAGGGCTGCGAGGGCGAGCCCCTGACCGAGGCCAAGCTCATCGAAAAAGCCGTTTCACTGTTCCGGGAGAGCGGCGGCAAGGGCACCGTGAACGTGAACACCAACGCCAGCCTGCCGGAGGCCATCGCTCCGCTGGCGGCCTCCGGTGTCTCGTCCATCCGTGTGTCCATGAACAGCGCCAACCCGGACCTGTATGCGGCCTACTACCGCCCCAACGGCTACGATGGCCTCACGGCCGTCAAGAACAGCATCCGCGAGGCCAAGGCCGCAGGGCTGTTCGTGTCCCTGAACTATCTCTTCTTTCCCGGGGTGTCGGACAACGAAGACGAGTTGGACAAGCTCCAGGCCTTTGTGGGCGACCTGAAGGTGGATTTCATCCAGTTGCGCAACCTGAATCTGGACCCCGAGCTGTATCTGGACCTGTCGGCCCCGCATATCAGCGGCCCGAGCACTGGCTTCGCCAATTTCAAGAAGCGCCTCAAGAAACAGAACCCCTGGCTGGAGTTCGGTTATTTCAACCCCTATCTCGAAAAATAAGCCTTCGCGCCCTGGCGCACGACAAAGGCGGCCGCCGGATATTCCGGCAGCCGCCTTTGTTCTTTGTGACCCCTCAATCTGAAAGTCGAGGGGAACATGCCAGCTAGAACTTCAGCAGGTTCAGCCCCACGGTCTCGCTGAATGGAGTGCAACGATCAACGCACCTTCTGACCTGCTCCCCCCCCTGGATGCACAAAAAAAGCCCCGTCCAGATGACCGGACGAGGCTGATAAACAATTCACAGCAACAATGCAGATGATTGTTTTGGGACAGCCTGCTAGCAGGCGGCATCCTCGAAATTGATGACCACCTGTTCGGTCTCGTCGTCCTTCAGCAGGCCAACAGTGCCGATGATGGCGGCCGTTTCGCCCATGCTCTGCACGCGAGAGACCACATCTTCGGCCTGTTCCTGCGGGACCACCACGATGTAGCCGATGCCGCAGTTGAAGATCTGCAGCATCTCGGGCCAGGTCAGCTTGCCCTGATTCATGAGCCAGGTGAACACGGGCAGCATCTCCCAGGAGCCAAAGTCGATCTCGGCCTTGGTGCCCCGGGGCAGGATGCGCGGGATATTGTCGTAGAACCCGCCGCCAGTGACGTGGCACATGCCATGGATGTCCATCTCGCGCAGCAGGGCGCGTACGGCCTTGACGTAGATCCGGGTGGGCTCCAGGAGCACCTGGGATGCGGTCTTGTCCGTTCCCGGGAAGGGGCTGTCCTTAGCCAGGCCCGCTTCCTTGGCCAGCTTGCGCACCAGGGAATAGCCGTTGGAGTGCACGCCCGAGGAGGCCAGACCCACGATGGCGTCACCGGCGCGAATGGCCGAGCCATCCACGATGCGCGAGTTGTCCACCACACCCACGCAGAATCCGGACAAATCGTATTCTCCAGGCTTGTAGAAGTCGGGCATCTCGGCGGTTTCGCCGCCCAGAAGCGCGCATTCGCTCTGCTTGCAGCCATCGACGATTCCGGCCAGCACCTGGGTGGCGCGATCGCCCTCCAGCTTGCCAGTTGCGAAATAGTCCAGAAAAAACAGTGGCTTCGCGCCCTGAACCAGAATATCGTTGACACTCATGGCCACAAGATCGATACCGATGGTATCGTGGATGTCATACTCGAAGGCCAGGTTCAGCTTGGTGCCCACGCCGTCGGTCCCGGCCACCAGCACGGGCTCTTCCATGGTGCTGGTATCCAGCTTGAACAGCCCGCCAAAGCCGCCGATGTCGGTGATGACCCCGCCTGTGAAGGTGGAGGCCACCATGCTCTTGATGCGCGAGACGAACGCATTTCCGGCGTGGATGTCCACACCGGCTGCGGTATAGGCTTTGGCCCTGTCAGTCATGGGGTATGCTCCTTGCAAATGAAAAACGTACGGCTTGCGCCGAGGTCTGCTTTATAGGGATTTCCGGCCCGAAATTCAAGGGAGCAATTACAATGATCAAATCCAGGCGACTATGCATGTTTCTTGTGGTGGGACTGATCCTTGCCGTGGCCCTGGTTGCCGCGCCCACCTTTGCGGCGCAGGACCAGCCCACGAAGGACCAGCAGCCCACGAGCAAAACCTTCGGCACAGCCGGTCAGGGCGCCGGCGACCGTCAGGACAACGTCTTCGGCACCGTGGACGAGAACATGCAGCTGGGCCGCGACCCGCAAACGGGCGACAACGTGATCAGAGTGCAGCCCAAACCCAAGCCCAAGCAGGACTACGAACTGCCGCCCATCACCGTGGAACCACAGATCAACCTGCCCGCGCGCCAGGGCGGCGGCGACTAGACTCAGCGACTTGCCACCGCGAGGCGGGCTGCCGAGACCGGTGGCTTCACGGCACCACGGGCCGACCAGCAACCCATGACTCGGGGAGACCCCCATGCGCGAAGCACAGCTCTACAAAACATTGACGGACCACCGGGTCCAGTGCCGCCTGTGCAGCCACTTCTGCATCGTGGCCGATGGTGCAGCCGGGACCTGCGGGGTACGCATCAACCGCGGGGGCAAGTTCTTCACCCTGGTGGACGACAAGGTGGCCGCCCTGGGCGTGGACCCCGTGGAAAAGAAGCCCCTGTTCCATTTTCTGCCCGCCACCAGCACCCTGTCCTTCGCCACCATGGGCTGCAACCTGCGCTGCTCGTTCTGCCAGAACTTTTCCCTCTCCCAGCCGCCGCGCAATGGTCGCGAGCCCTCGGGCCGCAGCGCAACACCCGAGCAGTTGGTGCAGAGCGCCCTGGACCAGGGGTGCAAGTCCATCTCCTACACCTATTCCGAACCCACGATCTTCTTCGAGCTGATGGAACCCACCGCGACCCTGGCCATGGAAAAAGGCCTGAAGAACATCATGGTCTCCAACGGCTTCATGAGCCCCGACTGCCTGGACAGGCTGGGACCCATCATCCACGCTGCCAACATCGACCTCAAAAGCTTTTCCGAGGACTTTTACAAGGACCAGTGCGGGGCGCGTCTGGCACCAGTGCTGGACAACCTGAAGCGCATCCGCGAGCTGGGCTGGTGGCTGGAGGTGACCACCCTGATCATCCCGGGCCTCAACGACTCCGAGCAGGAGCTGGCCGCCATCGCCGGATTCATCGCGGGTGAGATGGGGGTCGAAGTGCCGTGGCACGTCTCGCGCTTCCACCCGGATTTCGAGAAGCAGGACATCGGCCCCACCCCGGTGGCGACCCTGGAACGGGCCTGGGCCATCGGCGAGGCCGCCGGACTGCAGTATGTCTATACGGGCAACGTACCGGGACACGACGCCGAGTCCACGCGCTGCCCGGGCTGTGGGGCCGTGGTCGTCAGTCGGCGCGGGTTCGCGGTCACCGGCAGCAGGCTGAAGAACGGGGCTTGCGCGGGGTGCGGCATGACCATCGCCGGGGTTGGGCTGTAGAGTTCCAACCGCTCCAGGCAGTGGCTTTGCGCAAAGATTGACGCAGATGTCATCCCCAGGGATTGGCGCAGTAGATGTGCGCAGACAGTCCGCAGAGCCGGTTTGCCGTCGAACGCCCCCCTTCAGGAGGGAAGATGGTAGTGGACAAGCCCACAGGGTTGACGTAAGTAATTTTTCCTTCAATCGGGGCGTGGCGCAGTCTGGTAGCGCGCCTGCTTTGGGAGCAGGATGCCGGGAGTTCAAATCTCTCTGCCCCGACCAGAAAAATCAGGGACTTGTGGTGAATCACCGCAAGTCCCTTTTTTTATTGTCCGTCTCAATTCACATGCTACAGATTCGCGTTGGCGAAATCCCAGTTCAGCAGGTGCGCCAGGAAGGCAGCCAAGAAGTCTGGCCGCCGGTTCTGGTAGTCCAGGTAATAGGCGTGTTCCCAGACGTCGCAGGTGAGCAGCGGTTTGATGCCCAACGCCAAGGGGATTTCCGCATTGGGTGTCTTCATAACTTCCAGCTGGCCGCTTTTTTCCACCAGCCAGACCCAGCCGCTGCCGAACTGCGTGACCCCGGCGGTCTTGAAGGCCTCGGCGAACTTGTCGTAGCCGCCAAAGTCGGCCTCGATGCGCTTGGCGATGGCCCCTTTGGGTTTGCCGCCCCCGCCGGGCTTCATGGAGTTCCAGAAAAACGTGTGGTTCCAGACCTGGGCCGCGTTGTTGAAAAGCCCAAATTGGGCGGCATCCCCAGCTGTCTTCATAACGATGTCCTCAAGCGACAACTCAGCCAGGTCCGTGCCCGCGATCATGTTGTTGACGTTGGTCACGTAGGCGTTGTGGTGCTTACCGTAGTGAAAATCCAACGTATTGGCGCTGATATGCGGGGCCAGGGCGTCCTTTGTATAGGGCAGTGGTGGCAGTGTGATGGGCATGATGAGTTCCTCCTATCCATCGTATACCCTGTTTTCCGGCATGACTCCAGATTGTCCTCCAATTGCCAGACGCTGCCTGGATTCAGCCATTGCCGACCAGAACCCTCGGGCTAAAGCTGGTCACAGGTCGCTGCGCGTTCCTGTCCTCCCGGGTAAAGGCCGACTCCCTGGCCAGGACGACACGGTCCTTGCCGCCGTTCTTGGCGGCGTACACGGCCAGATCAACTCGCTTCTTCAAACCTTCAACCCCCATCGCCACATCGGAGGCAGCCTCGAACCGCCCCACCCCGATGGAAAGCGACGCCTCGCCGATGCGCACGTCATGGAAACGCTCGCGGATGCGCTCGGTCACGCGCAACACCGCATCCTGCTCCATGCAGGTAAAGATCACGCCGAATTCATCCCCCCCATAGCGAAAGGGGTAGTCCACCCCGTCGCGGGTGAAGCGTTGCAGAATTCCCGCCAGCCGGACCAGCAGCGCATCCCCGGACTGGTGCCCATACACGTCGTTCACGGCCTTGAATTCGTCGCAATCCAGCAGCATCAGATAAATGCTCTCGCCCTTGCCCACCGCCTCCCCGGCAAGCTCCAGAAGACGCTCGTCGAAAAACCGCCGATTATAGATGCCTGTCAGCCCGTCGATGTACGACAGGCGCTCGAACCGCGCCATGCTCTCGGAGGTCTCACTCAACCGGCTTTGCAGCCAGTCCTCGCGGCTGGCAATGGCGTGCACCATCCAGAACAGATTGCGCTTGAGTTGCAGCAACTCATGTTCGTCCTCCTGCTCGTCAGGCAAGGGCCACGCAGCATTGTATTCGCCCTGCTTCACCTGCAGGCAAAAGCGGTTCATGGCCTTGATGTCGCGCATGAAGATCACGTTGGCCATCAGACCGGCTAATGGCTTGAGCAGCATAAACGAGGCGATCACGCTCACGGACAAGAACAGCTCGACAAGCTCCACGTGCCCCTTGTGCGTCAACACAAGGGCCGTGCCCAGCGGAACCGTGATCAGACAAAAGAGAATCAGGATTAATTTGGTATCGACTTTCATTGGGCAGGGATCTCCAAGAGTATGGTTCAGAAATCAGACGGGCTCATGGTGGATCAACACCCCCCCTGAGAGGCCATGGCTGCCATGCCTTATTCGGCCTTCCCTATTGAAAATGAGAATCATAGTCAACCTGCATTCCTGATCACTGTTCACGCGGTATTTCAAATCAACAGCGAACCAGATGGCCGGAACGCAACCACAATATTTCAGGTTGACACTGAAATCGATACTCATTATCAGTCGAACTCGGTGACGATACTCCCTGCATCCGACCCTTCACCACTCGCATTTTTTGTAGAATAGCGGCCCGTTTCTTCCGGCCCTGCCCCAGGCAGAACCCGGATCATGATCCGCTTTTTTTAAAACACTTTGACTGATAATGAAACTCAACTTCACGCTCGCCGGTTGTCTTGGGCTCAAGCCCCGCGAGCAAAGAACCAAGGAGGAGGACAACAATGTCACATGAAATCGGGCTGCGCCAACTCAAGGTGGAAACCAACGCCACCATCGCCACCATCACCGCCCAGGGCGAACTGGGTCGCCGTATCCGCGATCTGGGGCTGGTGGCCGGAACACACATCCAGGTCATCGGCAAAGCGCCCCTGCGCGACCCTGTCGCCATTCGGCTGAGGGACTTCACCCTCACCCTGCGCAACAACGAAGCCGACCATATCACCGTCACCATCATGGAGGCCTAGCGCATGTCCGACAAACTCACCATTGCCCTGGCGGGTAACCCCAACTCCGGCAAGACGACCATGTTCAACGCCCTGACCGGTGCGCGGCAGCATGTGGGCAACTACCCCGGCGTCACCGTCACCAAGAAGGAAGGCAGCATGAAGGCCTTAGGCCGCGATCTGCGCATCGTGGATCTACCCGGAACTTACTCCCTGAGCCCCTACACCGAGGAAGAACTGGCGGCACGAAATTTTCTGATCAACGAGAAGCCGCACGCCGTAATCGACATCCTGGACGCCAACACCCTGGAGCGCAGCCTGTATCTGGCCGTGCAGTTTCTGGAGCTTGGCGCGCCCCTGGTCCTGGCCCTGAATATGATGGACGAGGTCAAACGCCGCAAGATGGACATCGACACCAAGCTGCTCTCTCGGCTGATGGGTGTGCCCGTGGTTGAGACCGTGGCCCGCACAGGCGCGGGCAAGGACGAAATGCTTGGGGCTGCCGTGGAGTTCGCGACCAACAACCGCGGCAAGGTCAAGCCGCTGTCCATTTCCTACGGTCCGGACGTGGACAGCGCCCTGAATGATATGGAACCGCTGATCTCGGCCGACCGTTTCCTTACGGACCGGGTCCCGGCCCGCTGGGTGGCCCTGAAATACCTGGAAGGCGACGAAGAGGTCCTGGCGCTCGGACGCAAGACGGGTGCCCTGTCCAAGGAACTGGAGCTCATCGCCACACGCGTCAGCGACCACCTGCAAAAGACCTTTGGCTCCAGCCCGGAGTCGGTCATCGCTGACCAGCGCTACGGCTACATCGCCACCCTGATGCGCGAGGGCGTCATCACCAAGGACGTCACGGCGGACCGTATCCGCACCTCGGACCGCGTGGACAAGGTGCTGACCAACGCCTTTCTAGGGCCCATCATCATGCTCGCCGTGCTCTACGGCATGTTTCAGATGACCTTTGCCGTGGGCGAGGTTCCCATGGGCTGGCTCGAAACCTTCTTTGGCTGGCTGGGCGGCGTGGCCGAGGCCGCCATCCCCGAAGGGCTGTTCCAGTCGCTGGTGGTCTCGGGCATGATCGACGGCGTGGGCGGTGTGATCGGCTTTCTGCCACTGATCCTGGTCATGTTCTTCACCCTCTCCTTTCTGGAAGACCTGGGCTACATGGCCCGCATGGCCTACATGCTGGACAAGGTCTTCAAGATCTTCGGGCTGCACGGCAGCTCGGTCATGCCGTTCATCATCTCGGGCGGCATCCCGGGCGGCTGCGCCGTGCCCGGCGTCATGGCCGCACGCACCTTGCGCAGCCCGCGCGAAAAGCTGGCCACCATCCTCACCGCGCCCTTCATGCCCTGCGGGGCCAAGGTGCCCGTCTTCATTCTGCTCATCGCGGCCTTCTTCCCCGAGAGCGGCGGCAACGCCCTGTTCCTGATCACCTTGGGAGCCTGGGCCGTGGCCCTGCTGGTGGCCAAGGGCCTGCGCATGACCTGCATCAAGGGCGACGCGACCCCCTTCCTGATGGAATTGCCGCCGTACCGCATCCCCACCCTGCGCGGCGTGCTGATCCATACCTGGGAGCGCGGCTGGCAGTATGTGAAAAAGGCCGGGACCGTGATCCTGGCCATCTCCATCCTGCTCTGGGCCGCCATGACCTTCCCCGGACTGCCGGAGCAGACCATCGACCAGTTCGAGGCCCAGCGTCAGGCAGTGCAGGCCGAGATGACCCTGGCCCAGCAGAGTGGTGCCTCCGAAGGCACCCTGGTCGCCTTTGAGGACCGCCTGAGCGACGTGGACAATGGTGAGGCCGAAGAAGCCCTGAGAAACTCGCTGGCCGGACGTGTGGGCGTGGCCCTGGAAAGCGTAACCCGCTACGCGGGCTTTGACTGGCGCACCAACATCGCCCTGGTGGGCGGTTTCGCGGCCAAGGAAGTCATCGTCTCCACCCTGGGAACATCCTATTCCCTGGGCGAGGTCGACCCCGAGGAGTCCGAAAGCCTGTCCAACAGGCTGGCCGCAGACCCGGGCTTCTCGTCCTGGAGCGCCATCGCGCTGATCATCTTCACCCTGCTCTACGCGCCCTGCTTCGTGGCCGTGGTGGCCATGGCCAAGGAAAGCTCATGGAAATGGGCGGGCTTCTCCGTAGTCTTCAACACGCTCCTGGCCTACGGACTGGCCGTGGCGGCGTATCAGATCGGCACCGCACTGTAACGACCCCAAACCTCCCATCACCCTCCCCCTCAACCAGGACCCCGTGCACCACTGTGGCGTACGGGGTCCCTGTTGTGCACATCATGACAATCCAGTACCGGCTGATGCAGGCTGTTTTTACAATTTTGTCAGCGCAGATGAGGGGCGCAAGTTTGTAACAGCCTAAAAATACAACACTTTTCTCGGGGCTTTCCCTGGCGGGACAGTTGCTGTATTGATGCTTCAGTCTGCGTCGCTTGCAGCGAGTCGCGGTGGTCGGGGGAGTCCGCAAGGCCATCGTCCCCTCAAATTTCAACCCATGTGGAGTGGAGTGATGATCAAGTCCCGTCTGGTTCGTTTCCTCTGTCTTGCCCTGGTGGCGACGGCCCTGCTGCTGCCCGGAACGGCCTTCGCCAAGAAGCTCAAGGTCGCCGGCATCTACACCCAGCCCATTCAACAGAAATGGGATGCCTGCCTGCACAAGGCCCTGGTAAAATACGCCGAGCAAGGCAAAATCGAGTACGTTTACTCCGAGAAAGTCTCCAACACCGACTACATCCGCGTGTTGCGCGAATACTCCGAAGCCGGCGTGAACCTCATCGTGGGCGAGGCCTTCGGCATCTCCCGCGACGTGCGCAAGGTGGCCGACGACTATCCCGAAGTGGCCTTCCTGATGGGCGACTCCTTCGGCCCCCACGGCAAGAACATGGCCGTGTTCGACAACTACATCCACGAACCCTGCTACCTGATGGGCATGATCGCGGGCAAGATGACCAAGACCAACCGAATCGGCATGGTCGGCGGCTATCCCATTGGTGAGGTCAACCGCCTGTTCAACGCCTTCATGGCCGGCGCCAAATCCGTGAACCCGGCCGTGGAATTCAAGGTTTCCTTCATCGGCTCCTGGTATGATCCGCCGAAGGCCAAGGAATTCGCCTATGCCCAGGTCGAGTCCGGTGTGGACGTGCTCTACGCCGAACGCGCAGGCGTGGTCGACTCCGCCCGCGAGAAGGGCATCATCGCCTTCGGCAACGTCAATGACATGAACAAGGAAGAGAACGGCGCCAATGTGGTCGTGACCTCCGCCCTGTGGCACATGGACGCCGCCATCGGCCAAGCCATCGAGCGTGTCCAGGCTGGCACCTTCGCCGCCGAGGACTACAAGGAATGGACCATGATGGCCAAGGGCGGCGCGTCCCTGGCCCCGTTCTACGGCTTCGAGGACAAGATCCCCGCCGATCTGAAGGCCGAGGTCACCAAGACCGCCGCCGCCATCAAGGCCGGTTCCTTCACCGTGGAGATCAACGACAACGAGCCCAAGTCCACCTTCTAGGCACCGAATCCAAGGGCCGCCTCTTTGCGGGGCGGCCCTTTTTGCGTATCCAACAGTTACTACTTCTCATTTTTTCTGGTCGTTCAAAAATAGTCAGATGCAAGGCATGAGAATCATTCAAACTCGAAGCGTATTAACACATACGTGAGAGCTTGAATGATTCGTGATAACGAAGCAGATGGCTGATTTTCAACGACCAGCTCAGGAGACTAATGTACACCCCAAAACCCGCCCTGAAACTGAGCAACATCACCAAGCGCTTCGGTTCGTTGGTGGCCAACGACGCCATCTCCCTGGAGCTGGCCCACGGCGAGATGTTGGCCCTCTTGGGCGAGAACGGCGCGGGCAAGACCACGCTGATGAACATCCTGTTCGGGCATTACGTGCCCGACGAGGGCCGGGTGCAGATCCACGGCAAGACGATCCCCCAGGGCTCCCCGCGCGAGGCCCTGCACGCCGGAGTGGGCATGGTGCACCAGCACTTCACCCTGGGCGAAAATATGACCGTACTCGAAAACATCATCCTGGGCACCGAACCCACCTTGAGCCTGTCCCTGGACACGGCCACGGCCAGAGGGCGACTGACCACGCTGATGGAGCAGTTCGGGCTCGCCGTCACCCCCGACGCCCTGGTACGCGACCTGTCGGTGGGCCAGCGCCAACGCGTGGAAATCTTGAAGGCCCTGTACCGCGACACCAACATCCTCATCCTGGACGAACCCACCGCCGTGCTCACCCCCCAGGAAAGCGACCACCTGTTCGAAACCCTGCGCCTGTTGGTGGACAAGGGCCTGTCCGTGATCTTCATCACCCACAAGCTGCGCGAAGTCATGACCGCCAGCGACCGCTGCGTGGTCCTGCGCCACGGCAAGGTGGTCCTGGCCACCAGGACCGACGAGACCGACATCGAGACCCTGGCCCGAGCCATGGTGGGCGGTGAGGTGCCGAGGGCCGAGCGCGTCCCCGGGAAGACGGGCGAGGAACTGCTGCGTCTCAAGGGCATCACGGTGGACGGCCCTCAGGGCCGGGCGCTGTTGGACGGGCTGGACCTGTCCCTGCGCGCCGGGGAGATCCTGGGCATCGCCGGCGTGTCCGGCAACGGTCAGGCCCAGCTGGCCGATCTGGTCTGCGGGCTGTTGACTCCCGCTGCCGGAACCATGGCCGTGGGCGGGCAACCCGTCCCCCGGCCCACCCCCGCGGGGATGGTGGCGCTCGGCGTGGGCCGCGTCCCCGAGGACCGCACCGGAACCGGGCTCATCGGCGACATGACCGTGCAGGAGAACCTGGCCAGCGAGGTTTACCGCGACAATGAATTTTCACGCTTCGGCCTGCTGAATTTCGCCAACCTACGCCGCCGGGCCAAGGCACTCATCGAACGCTTCGACGTGCGCTGCCCAGGTCCTGGCGCGACCACGCGCAAGCTCTCGGGCGGCAACATGCAAAAGCTCATCCTGGCCCGGGTGCTCTCGGGCCAGCCCTCGGTCATCCTGGTCAACCAGCCCACCTGGGGCCTGGACGTGGGTGCTGCGGCCTTCGTACACCGTCGGCTGATGGAAGCCGCCGAACGTGGCGCCGGGGTGCTGCTGATCTCCGAGGACCTGGACGAGCTGTTCCAGGTCACCGACCGCATTCAGGTCATGTACCGCGGACGCCTCTCGGCCCCGGTACGACCCTGCGACGTGGACGCCGCCCAACTTGGCCTGGCCATGAGCGGGCAGACGATGAACCTCGCCCAGGCCACGCCCCCTGCCCAGATCCCATATCCAGCAACCTGTACCCACCGGGAGACACGGTCGTGAGACTCGAACCACGCGAAAACGTCTCCCTAGCGCTCAAGGCCCTGGCCCCAACCCTGGCCATCGGAATGGCCATGGGCTTCTGCTCCCTGCTCATCATCTGGTCCGGGGCCTCGCCCCTTGAAGCCTGGGGGCTGCTGCTCAAGGGTTCCCTGGGGTCGACCTTTGCCCTGACTGAGACCCTGACCCGCGCCACGCCCCTGATCTTCACCGGACTGGCGGCGGCCGTGGCCTTCCGGGCCAAGCTCTGGAACATCGGCGGCGAAGGCCAGTTGTATGCCGGGGCCTGCATGGCCACCTGGCTGGGCACGGGCCTGCTCGACCTGCCCGCCTGGCTGATGCTGCCCCTGCTGTTCCTAACCGGGGCCCTGGCCGGGGGCCTCTTGCTGCTCGGCCCGACCCTGCTCAAGACCAAACTGGCCGTGGACGAGGTGGTCACCACCCTGCTCCTGAATTTCATCGTGCTGCTGTTCGTGAACTGGCTGGTCTTCGGCCCCTGGAAGGACCCCATGGCCATGGGCTGGCCCCAGGCGGCGCCCGTGGTCGATTCCGCCGTGCTGGGACAGATGATCGCCAAGACCCGCCTGCACTGGGGCTTCATCATCGCCCTGGCCTGTGCCGTGGGTGCCTGGGCGCTGATGCGCTTCACCACCTGGGGCTTCGAGATCCGCGCCGTGGGCCACAGCCCGCAGGCCAGCCGCTTCGCCGGCATCCCGGTCAACGCCGCCATCGTACGTACGGCCCTGCTTTCGGGCGGACTGGCGGGTTGCGCGGGCGTGGCCGAACTCTGCGGCCTGAAGGGCTACCTGACCCTGGACCTGTCCCCGGGCTTCGGCTACTCGGGCATCGTAGTGGCCATGCTCGCAGCCCTGCATCCCCTGGGGGTCGTGGCCTCGGCCATGTTCGTGGCCGTGGTCTCCATCGGTGCGGACTCCATGAGCCGCGCCCTGAATATCTCCAACTACATTGCGGACGTGGCCACCTCCACCGCGCTGCTGGCCGTGCTGGTCAGCATGCTCGTCTCGCGCTACCGCATCAGGTGGAGATAACTCATGGATATCCTGAACTTCATGCTTGAGACGGGCTTCTGGCTGGCCACGGTGCGCATGGCCACCCCGCTGATCTTCGGCACCCTGGGCGAACTGATCTGCGAACGCGCCGGCGTGCTCAACCTGGGCATCGAGGGCATCATGTCCGCAGGCTGCATGTCCGGCTGGATATGGGTCTACATGGGTGGCAGTCTGTGGGGCGGCGTGCTCTTCGCCGCGTTGGTGGGGGGCGCCTTTGGCCTGCTGCACGCGGCCTTCACTGTGCAGCTGGGCCTATCGCAGCACGTCACCGGCCTGGGCATCACCATGCTGGCCTCAAGCTGCTCGTCCTTCGTCTTCCGGATGCTGCTGCCCAAGGCCACCACCCCGCCCAAGATCGTGCCCTTTCAGAACATGGACATTCCCGGCCTGTCAGACATCCCGTTCATCGGACCGGTGTTCTTCCAGCAGTCGCCGCTGACCGTGCTGGCCGTGGTGGCCGTTGTCGTGGTCAGCTACGTGCTCTACCGCACCCCGGCGGGGCTGGCCCTGCGCATGAGCGGGGAAAACCCCATGGCCGTGGAGTCACAGGGCCTGTCGGTGTTCTCCATCCGCACCTGGGCCGTGGTCACGGGCAGCGCTCTGATGGCCGTGGGCGGTGCGTTTTTGACCCTCTCGGCCTTTGACGCCTACTATATTGGCATGGTCAACGGCCGCGGCTGGATCTGCATCGCGCTGGTGGTCTTCGCCTCGTGGCGGCCGGGCAAGGCGCTGTTGGGCGCAACCCTGTTCGCGGCCTTCGACGCCATTCAGATGCGCGTGCAGCAACAGGCGGCCATGGCCGTATCGTACCAGTTCTACCTGATGATGCCCTATGTGTTCTCCATCATCGCGTTGATCGTCATGTCGCGCCGCGCGGCCTATCCCAAGGCCCTGCTGGTGCCATTCAGAAAGGGCGAACGCTAAGCTCAATACTTTGCGCACGATCCGAGGCGCAGACCGTGTCCCGAATCAACAAGGACCAACAAGGATCAACCCAAGAGGTCAAACGCCATGCTGGATCTGCTCGTCAAAAACGCCTCCCTCCACGGTCAGACCGGGACAAGGGACATCGCCGTTGCGGGCGGCAAGTTCGTGGAGATCGCCCCGAACATCGAGGCCCAGGCCGCCCGGACCATCGACGCCACGGGACGGCTGGTCACTCCTCCCTTCGTGGACAGCCACTTCCACATGGACGCCACCCTGTCCATGGGCCTGCCACGTCTGAACGAGAGCGGCACCCTGCTGGAAGGCATCAAGATCTGGGGCGAACTGAAGCCCACCCTCACGCCCGAGGCCATCAAGGCCCGCGCCCTGGAACTGCTTTCCTGATCCGTGGCGCGCGGCACCCTGGCCGTGCGCACCCACGTGGACGTGACCGACCCCACCCTGATGGCCGTGGATGTGCTACTGGACGTGCGCGAAGAGATGAAGGATTTCGTGGATATCCAGCTGGTGGCCTTCCCCCAGGACGGGGTGTTGCGCACCCCGGGCGGCCAGGAATTGCTGCTGCGCGCCCTGGACAAGGGTGTGGACGTGGTGGGCGGCATCCCGCATTTCGAACGCACCATGGATGCGGGACGAGAGTCCGTGACGTGGCTGTGCGAGGTCGCGGCCCAGCGCGGACTGCTGGTGGACATGCACTGCGACGAATCCGACGATCCCCTGTCGCGCCATGTGGAGACCCTGGCCTGTGAGACGCAGCGCCTGGGGTTGCAGGGCCGGGTCACGGGTTCGCACCTGACGAGCATGCATTCCATGGACAACTACTACGTCTCCAAGCTGATCCCGCTGATGGCCGAGGCCCGGCTGCACGTGGTCTGCAACCCGCTGGTGAACATCACCCTCCAGGGCCGCCACGACACCTATCCCAAGCGCCGGGGCCTGACCCGCGTGCCGGAACTAATGGCCGCCGGGCTGAACGTGGCCTTGGGCCAAGACGATATCATGGACCCCTGGTACCCCATGGGCAGCCACGATATGCTGGAGGTGGCCCATATGGGCGCACACTGCCTGCAGATGATGGGTGTGGCGCAACTGAATTCCCTGTTCGACGCGGTCACGGCCAACGCCGCGCGGGTCATGCATTTGAACGGCTACGGTCTGAAGCCGGGCACGGACGCCGATTTCGTGATCCTCCAGGCCGTGGACGCCATGGAGGCCATCCGCCTGCGCGCGCCGCGCCTGGCCGTGGTGCGCCGGGGCAAGGTCGTGGCCGAGACCCCCGAGGTGGTTGCCCAGCTGCGCCTGGGCGAGACCTGCCGACGGGTGGATTTTTCCCTTCATCACCCTGGGTATACAAGGTAAACCTGGGCAAAAGACTCCAGCCGCTGACGTTTTTTTGGCACTGAAACTCATGGTAATTTTCTCCATGAGTTTCATTTTTAGCTTTTGATTACAGGCTACTAAAATTTTATCTAGACTTTATCACATGAACTCTTCCCATCCGGAACGGGCCTTGCTTCCTCCCCTCAATGCACTTCGGAACAAGGAAGATGTTTCCCCCCCCGAGGGTGCCACGCACAGGGACTGCGCAGCGGATTTCCCAGCAGCCCGGAAACGATCACCGAGGAGGAGACCCGACCATGAGCCACGGCAATGGCCGCAGCGGCGGCCGCCCCCTGAATCTCGACATCAGCACTCCCCATCCGTCGGACTACTCCAGGCGCTACCACATGGAGCTTTCCGACAGAGCCGACACCTGCAAGATCGAGGATATCTTCGGCATGCTCGTGTTCACCTTAAGCGTTTTGTGCTTTGCACTCGGGGTCTACCTGCTCTAGCCCAACCAGCCCCGCACCAAGCCAAAAACGGCCCGCCTCCCCCTGGCGGGCCGTTTTGATAACCGGGATTGACCCTTGAACCGGAACTCCCTATATTCGCGCAGCTCTGACATATCTGGAACATGCGAAGGACCTATGAACCATCTCGACGAACTCGTTGCCCTGACCTCGAAACTTATCCGCTTCAAATCCACAGCTTCCCGTGCGCAAGAACTCGACTCCTGCGCGGCGTTCATCCACGCCTGGCTCAAGGCCAACGGCATCTTCAGTCAGTTGACCCACAACCAGGGCGTGCCCTGTGTTGCCGTCCTGCCTGCCGATGGGGTCGTACCCGTGCTGCTGATGACCCATTTCGACGTGGTGGAGGCCGAGGACGAGTCCCTGTTCGAACCCAGGGTGGAAAAAGGCTCCCTCTGGGGCCGAGGCAGCCTGGATGACAAGTACGGGGTGGCCCTATCCATGCTCCAGTACCGCGACGCACTGCAGGACCTCAAGGCCCGGGGAGGCACCCAGGCGGACATGTCCTTCGGGCTGTTGATGACCGGGGACGAAGAATCCGGCGGGCAGCTCGGGGCCAAGGCCCTTCTGGATCATGTTCAGACACGGTTCTGCATCGCCCTGGACGGGGGTGCCCCCGACGAAGTGGTGATCAAGCAAAAGGGCATCCTCAACCTGCGCCTGACGACCCACGGTCGGACGGCCCACGGGGCCCGCCCCTGGCTGGGCATCAATGCAGCCGACCAGCTCCTTGACGACTGCCTGAAACTGAGGGAGCTGTTCCCGGACCGGGGAGGCGAACACTGGCACCGGACCCTGAACCTGAGCAGTCTGCGCGCAGGCACGGGTTCCATCAACCAAGTCCCGGCCAAGGCCGAGGCCCTGTTCGACCTCCGCTATACCGAAGCCGACGACCCCGACGAACTCGTGACCGTCATGCGCGGCCAGATCCGGGGAGACCTGGAGGTACTGGCCAAGGAGCCGCAACTGACCCCACAAGACAGCCCCTACCTCGCCCAGCTGCTCCAGCAACATCCCGACATGCAGACCGGTTGCGCTCATGGCGCCAGCGACGCCCGCTTCCTGACCCGGCGCGGTATCCCCGGCGTGGTCTGGGGTGCCTGGGGCAATTCCTCAGCCCACGGTCTGGGCGAACACGTGACCCTGGAGAGCCTGGACAGCCTTTCCCTGCGTCTGCAATCCTTCCTAAGGGCCCTACCCACCAGCGAATCAATACCTCAATAAAACTCCGCGCAGACGATCCTGCAACGATCCGTAGCAATATGACGCTGTTCTGGGCTTTTCCCCTAGCTCCAGATCTTTTCCTTTGCAAAAAGCACTGTACTTTTGTTGCCATCACCTATATACAAAGCTTGCTTTTTCAGGCAAGGTATTGAGTTGCCTGCAATTGCACCGGGAGTTGTGGAGAACACATCGCCGTTCCAAACGGCTTTTTTTATGAACCAAGCGCATGACCGCGGCGGCAGCAACGACTGTTTGTGGCGGCTTTGGTTCGGTGCCCACTCCTCCCTCTGTCTCGGCAATACACCGGACCAGAGGAACCATGCACAACAAAAACGACGCCCAGCTCCAAGAGAGCTACATTTCCATCTCCCCGCTGATGCTCGTGCCGGGGAAACGTGGGCGTTTTGATGTGCACCTGCTGCAGGGCAACGGGTTCGTGCTGTACACCAAGGCCGACGAGCATTTCACCAGCGCCCACCGCTCCAGGCTCTGCGAGGGTGGCGTCTGCGAGGTCTACATCCAGAAAGAGCAGGAAATCTTCTACAAGGAATATGTGGAGGACAACCTGGGCCTTGTTCTGCTGGATGACAACGCCTCCCTGATAGACCGGGCGCGCCTGTTGCACGAGGCCTCCCTGGGCATCGTCCAGGAAGCCTTTGAGCGCCGCCTGCCTGAACACATCGTCCGCCAAAAGGATTTCCAGCGCGTTGTCCTGGCCGTGCAGCAGACCGTCCGCCTGCTGGCAGAAGGACAATCCTTCAAGGCCCTGGCACAGTTCATCTCCCACGATTACCGCACCTTCTCGCATTGCGTGCATGTCTTCCTCTATTCCTCGGCCTTGCTGCAGGCATACAAGCTGGATGAAGAGACCATGATCCAGGCCGGGGTCGGGGCCATGCTGCACGACATCGGCAAGACGGTGATCCCCAGCGAAATTCTCCTGAAGCCAGGGGCGCTTTCCAATCAGGAAAGAAGCATTATCCAGACCCATGCCGACCACGGAATAATGCTCTGCAACCACTTCCCCCTCGGCCAAGTCACCATGGACTGCATCCTGCACCATCACGAAAAGCTCGACGGCAGCGGCTACCCCATGGGCCTGACCAAGGAACTGATCTCGCTCCCGGTGCGCGCGGTGACCATCGCCGACATCTACGATGCCATGACCACCAACCGTTCCTACTGCAAGGCCATGAACCCTTTTCAGGTGCTGCGGATCATGCGCGACGAGATGTTCGGTGAACTGGACATCGAGATGTTCAAGAACTTCGTCAAGGTACTCTCCGGCGCGGACCTCCTCTAGCCGTTCCCCTTCAACGACCGTCTTTCCCCCAGCAATCCCCTCTCCCTCAGTTCATAAATTCTTCGAGAAGCCCCCTGCCGGCCCTTGACTTTTTGCCTGGCCCACCATAGTAGTCCTTTTTAGTACCACCATGGAGGCCACATGGACATCATCGAGGCACTCAAGACATTTGGTTTGAACGGACAAGAAGCGTTGCTCTACGTCACCCTGCTGACCCATGGCCCGCTCAGCGGCTACGAGGCCGCCAAGCGTGCCGGAATCTCCCGTTCCAATGCCTACGCAGCCCTGGCCGGGCTGGCCGAAAAAGGCGGCGCCATGCGCAGCGAACAGAAGACCAGCAAGCACCTGCCCACGCCCAAGGCTGAATTCCTGGACGTGCTCGCGAGGCGCAGCGCAGAGACCCTGAAGATGCTGGACAGGGAACTGCCGGACCGCGTCAGCGAGAGCGCCCCCTACCTCACCGTCACAGGTCATGAGAGCGTTGTGCAGCGGATGCGGGCCATGCTCGACGGGGCCACAAGCCACGTCTATGTCTCCGTGCACTCCTGCGAGTTGCCCACCATTGCCACGGCCCTTCAGGACTGCGTGACCCGGGGGGTCAAGACCGTGCTCATCTCCGATGCCTGCCCGGCCCCCGGAGTTCACCATCATCCCAAGCCCAGGGAACGCGGCCAAGTGAATATCATCGCCGATACCAGCGCGGTCCTGACGGGCTCCCTGTTCCCGGAGGCAGGCGCGCAATGCCTCTATTCCAGGAACAACCAACTGGTCCGGCTGATGCGCGAAGCCTTCCTGAACGAACTGGAACTCATCAAGCGAGACACCCCATCGTGAGCAACAAGCAAGACCAGAATCACGGCGGGTTCACCGCCGAAACCGGCTTCTTTGGCGGCAACCTGCCTGCCGGACTGCTGGCGGACTACGGCAGCCCTCTGTATGTCTACAACGAAGACATCCTGCGCCGCCGCTGCCGTGAGCTGACAGCCCTGGTGGACCTCACGCGATTCGAGGTCAACTACTCGGCCAAGGCCAACAGCAACCCACAGCTGCTCTCCATCGTGCGCGAGGAAGGCCTGCTCGTGGACGCCATGAGCCCCGGCGAGATCCACCTCGAACTGGCCGCCGGTTTTCGGCCCCAGGACATCCTCTACATCTGCAACAACGTCTCCGCCCAGGAGATGCGCTTCGCCACGGAGCGCGGTATCCGGGTCTCCGTGGATTCCCTGTCCCAGCTGGAACTGTTTGGCCAGGCCAATGCGGGAGGCCAAGTGGCCATCCGCTTCAACCCTGGGGCCGGCGCCGGACACCACGCCAAGGTGGTCACCGCCGGCAAGGACACAAAGTTCGGCGTTTCCCCGGACGATATCCCCTTGGTCAAGGAGATCCTGGCGCGGCACAGGATACGCCTGATAGGCGTGAACCAACACATCGGCTCGCTGTTCATGACCACGGAGACGTATCTGCAGGCCGCCCAAACCCTCTTGTCCATCGCCACAAGCTTCGACGAACTGGAGTTCATCGACTTCGGGGGCGGGTTTGGCGTGCCCTATAAGAAACTCTCGGGGCAGCCCAGGCTTGATCTGGAAGCACTGGGCCGGGGCCTGACCCGGATCATCGCAGAGTTCGAGGCCGAGACCGGATGGTCCCCGCGCTACCACGTGGAACCGGGCCGCTACATCTGCGCGGAGTGCGGGGTGCTGCTGGGTACGGTGCATGCCGTGAAAACCGTGGCGGGGACCGCCTATGCGGGGACGGACCTGGGATTCAACGTGCTCTCGCGCCCTGTGCTCTATGATTCGCACCACGACATCGAGGTCTACCGCACCGCCGGAGCCCCCTTTGGCCTGCCCACCCCCGTCACCGTGGTGGGCAACATCTGCGAGACCGGGGACATCATCACCCGCGACAGGATGCTGCCGGAACTGACGGAGAATGATGTCCTGGCTGTGCTTGACGCCGGAGCCTACGGCTCTGCCATGAGTTCCAACTACAACTGCCGCCTGCGCCCGGCCGAGGTGCTTATCCAGTCCGACGGGCAGCCGCGGCTCATTCGCCGTGCGGACACCCTGGACGATCTGCTGGCACCTTACGGCCAGGCGAGCTGAGGCATACATCTTTCCATTGTTCGAGTGATCGGGGGGCCAGGCAGCCCCTCATCGGACGCCTCCGTGGAAAGCCCCGGCCCCATTGTGGGACCGGGGCTTTTCTGCGCCTCGAAGAAGAACCGGACTTATTGCTTTTCGGGGATGAGATGCACATCCCGCTGCGGGAAGGGAATCACGATGCCCTTGGCCCGGAAGGCATCCAGAATGGCAAGATTGACGACACTCACGATGTTAGTCACGCCGTTTCGCGGGTCATCGATCCAGACCCTGAGCTCCAGGTCCAGGGAGCTGTCGCCAAAGCCCAAGAACAGGGCCACCGGCGCGGGAGTATCTAGGATGCGGGGCAACCCGGCGGCGGCCTGTTTCATCAACGCCAGGGCCTGGTGCACATCCGTGCCGTAGGAGACCCCGACAGGCACCTTCAGGCGCACCTTGTTGTCCGAAAATGACCAGTTCACGACCTGGCTGGTGATCAGATCCTCATTGGGGATCAGGTATTCCTTGCCGTCACGGGTCACAACGGAGACGAACCTGCCCCGCAGCTCGGTGATCCAGCCGTAGACGCCCCCAATCTCGATGACATCCCCGGGCTTGATGGACTTGTCCATGAGCAGGATCACGCCGCTGATCAGGTTGGCAAAGACGTTGCGCAAGCCGAAACCAACTCCCACACCCACCGCGCCGCTGAACACCGTCAGGGCCGTCAAGTCGATGCCCACGCTGTTCAGGGCCAGGAGGACGGCCAGGACGTAGATGCCGATCCTGGCGGTCTTGGCAAGCAGCACGCGCGTTGAAGGCGTCAGATCCGGCGCACCTTCCAGGCGACGCTCGACAAAGACCGAGGACATCCCCCCCAGCCGGAAAAAGACCAACAGCAGGATCGTCGCCTTGATCAGAACCAGCAACGTCACGCGGGTTCCGCCCAGATCAAGGCCGATGGCGTCGAGCAACCGCAACACGGGCTCCAGAATCCCCAGCACGTGGAACGCGGCGGCAATGACGGACAAGGTGGCGAAACAGCGCCGCCAGAATTGGGAACGGATCACAGAAGACCCGAGAATGATCACGGAAGAGGCTACCAACAGGGCCAGGACCGGATCGGCCAGCACACTGCCCTGTCCATACAGCCTAAGCCCCTCGCGGGCAGAGGCGACCAGCAGGGCGGAGATCATGGCCGGCAGGGCCCGCACCACGCTGCGCCCGAAACGGGACAGGGGCAACTCCCCTGCCAATCCCGTAGCGAAATGGCTGCGGACGGCACGCTTTAGGGGAAACGCCAGCAGCCAGCCCAAAACCACGGCCCCCAAGATGACGGCGGCCTGGAGTCCTCCGCCGCCGGTTGTCAGCCAGAGCCAAGCCCGCAACGGCAGCTCCTGGCCCCAGGCCGCGAATGTTTCAAAGGCGAGAGGCAGCTGTGCCATGACCTTGCTCCTAGGAGGGAATGCGGACAGTGAAGCGCGTACCACCGGAACGGGACAGTTCCAGAGTACCGCCGACCTGGGCCACCAGCCCCCGGACAAGCTCCAGCCCCAGGGACTTGGGATGGTTCATGTCCACCTCGGCGGCCAGGCCAACGCCGTCATCCGAGACCACAAGCTCGTAGTTGCCCACGCCCTTGCTGAAGACGATGGTGATGGTACCCGGCCCACCCTCGGGGAAGGCGTACTTCAACGAATTGGTCAGGAACTCGGTCACAATCAGACCCACGGGCATGACCTTGTCGGGTTCCAATTCCAGTTCCTCGCAGTCCAGCTTCAACTCCACTCCCGGAGGAAAGACGTAGGACCGCGACAGAGAATCCGTCAGGCTCTCAAAATAATCCCGAGCGGCGATGGTGTCGAGATGTTCTGAACTGTAAAGCTTCTCATGGACCTTGGCGATGGAAACCACGCGACTGCGTACGGCCTTCAAGGCTTCCACGCAGGCCTCGTTCTCGATGTGCATGGATTGCAGGGCCAAGAGTCCACAGATCATATTCAGGTTGTTCTTGATGCGATGGTGGATTTCCTTGAGCTGCAACTCGCGGTCCTCTGCCTGGGAGCGGAACCCGACCATCATGTCGTCCAGGTTGCGCTCCATGGCCTTCTTCTCGAGCACGATCTCAATCACGGCCTTGATCTGGTCGTTCTGACTGGGCTTCAAGATATAGCCATAAGGATGCACGACCTTGGCGCGGTCCACATGGGCGTCGTCCCCGTAGGCCGTGAGCAGAATGACCGGGATATCCAGCTTGTCCTGAATCTCCCCGCAGGCGGTGATGCCATCCTTTTCACCCGGCATGACAACGTCCATCAGCACCAGGTCCGGGCGCAATTCCCCGGCCAGACGCACGGCATCGTCTCCAGTGGACGCCTTGCAGATCACATCGTATCCCAGCGTTGTGAGCAATTCTTCCAGTTGGGTGATGATCACGGCCTCATCATCAACGACCATAATCTTGTATTGGTTCCTATCGGAGGTGCTCATGGACTGGATTCTCCCTTCTCGTCATGTGCAAAAGATATGGTCACTGTAGTGCCATGGTCCGACTCAATCCGCAACTCGCCTGAAAGCTGAAACTTTACTATATTTTTCAGTAGCTTGAGCCCAACAGAATCCAGTTCGCTTTCCAGGACGCCCGGCGGAATGCCTTGGCCCTTGTCAGCCACCTGGATCATGACCCTGCCGCCAGGGCAATTCTTGACACTCAGGCTCAGCGCTCCGCCCTGGTCCTCAGGGTAGGCGTGCTTGAAGACGTTGGCCAGCATCTCCGAAAGCACCAATCCGCATGGGATGGCCTTGCTGAGCGGCAGCTGGATATCATCAAGATCGAACTGCGGCTGGATAAATGAGGCTCCGTACATCTGGGCCAGCTGCCCCGTGAGCTGCCGGGCGTAGGTGGCCATGTCGATGGAGTCGAAGCGCTCGAAGCCATAGAGTTGCAAGTGGATCATGGCCATGCCGTGGATCTTGGACTGGGTGTCGCGCATGACCTCGCGGGCCTTGGTGTCCTTGATGCGCCGCCCCGCCATGTCCAGCAAACCGGTGATGATCTGCAGGTTGTTCTTGACCCGGTGATGGACCTCTTGCAGCAGTAATTCCTTTTCCTTCAGGGAACGGCGAATCTCTTCCTCGGCCTGGCGGCGCTCGGTGATATCGATGGTGATGCCCGCCAGCCATTCCATCTCGCCATCCTCGCCCAACACCGGAAAAGCGCGCTCACGCACCCAGAGCCAGTCCCCCTGCCTGCGCCTAACCCGGTATTCGATCTCGCGAATCTGTGGACGAGGCCTGGCATAGGCCCGCTGAATCGTGCGCCAGTCATCGGGATGAACGACCTTGGCGAAGGCCAGAGGATTGCGGTACAACTCATCGCGCGGGCCAACCTGGCGCTCGAAGGCAGGGCTCAGGTAGAGCACATGACTTCGGTCCGGGGTACTGATCCAGAACACATCCTGGACCGCGTCGGCAATGATCCGGAACTTGCGCTCGGACTCGCGCAGGGCCAACTCGGTTCGCTTGCGGGCGATGGCGCTGCCCACGATATTGGCGGCAGCCACCAGGGCCTCGATCTCGGCATCCAGCCAGCGCCGTTCGGTCCTGCAATCGTCGAAGCCGATGAATCCCCACCATTCGTTCCCGGCATGGACCGGGACCAGAGCCAGCGACTTGATTCCCTGGGGCTCGAGCAACGCGCGGGCGGCCCCGGGCAGATCGCGCACCCGGCCATGCATGGTGCCCCGGGCCGCAAGAATCCCCGCCAGGGTATCGATACCGCACTCGGCATAGGGCAACCCCTTCGTGACCTGGGCATCAAGCAGGGCCTCAACCCCCGCGGCGCACCATTCACAGCGCTGGCTCATACACAATTGGCCTGCTTCATTAAAATCATTCTCGAATACATAGGCCCGACAGGTGCCCGCAGCAGCTCCCAAGTTGGAGAGCACCTCCTGAATGCATTCGGTCCACTCGCTGGTCTGCAGGAATTTTTCGGCGGCAAGGCCCACGGCCTCCAGCACCGCATCCCGACGCAGCAGGGACGCCTCAATCTGCTTGCGTGGGGCGATATCCTCCACGACGCACGAAAAATACTTGGCCTGGCCTTGCTCATCCTTGATGCAAGCCGCGGTCACATTGATCCAGGTGCACGTCCCGTCCCTAAGCATGTAGCGTTGTTCCCGGCAAAAGGACGGCATCTCACCCCTGAGCATCTGGTCGCGCAGCGTTAAACTCTCCTCCAGGTGGTCGGGATGGACGACCTCGCTGAAATGTCTGCCAAGCAGTTCTTCACGCGCGTAGCCCGTGATGTCGCACAGCTTGTCGTTGACGCGCAGCCAATTGCCCTCCACCGAGATGTGGGCCATGCCCACCGCGGCCTGCTCAAAAGTCGTCCGGAAGCGCTCCTCGCTCTCCGCCAGCTTGCGCTCGGCAAGCAAGGCCTCGGTAATATCCCTGGTGAACACCGCCAAGCGCGCCACCTCTCCGAATTCATCAAGCACGGGATAGACACGGTGTTCCAGGCTGCGCTCCCCACGCTGTTCGGTGAAGCCCACGGGCTCGTCGGCACGGCGGACCTGCATCAGGCGCTGCCAGCGGTCATGCTGCCGGGGACTGTCATGCAGGTCCTTGATCCGCCTGCCCACCATCTCCTGCGGCGTCAGGCCAAAAGCCACTGCGGCCTTGGCGTTGGCAGCCAGAACCAGGCCTTCGCTATCCAGGAGCACCATCATGTCGCTGGTGGCGTCGGACAGGGCTCGCAGGGTCCGCTCGCTCTGGCGCAGGGAATCCTGGGCGGTCATGCGGCGCTCTTCCACGGCAATGGCCGATGACACCACGGACAGCAGCCACTCGTCTTCCTCCGTCAGCAGACGGTCTTTGGTATAGACCACGCACAGACTGCCCACGATGGTTCCGCCCGTGCGCACCGGGGAGCCGATATAGGTCTGCAACCCATAGGCCCGGACATTGGGATCGCTCTCGGCGTAGGAAGAATCCTGAAGGTTGCGCACCACCAGAATGCTGTCCAGGCCGCGGCTAATGACATCCCCGCAGAGATGGCCCTCGGCGGCATCCATCGTGGGCATGTCCGGCGGCGCGTTCCACTGCCCGGCGGCGATCAACTGTCTGCCCTCGCGGCGATTGTACAGGGCGCAGGTTCCGCCCAGCATCTCGCCGCACAGGGCCACCAGACTGGTGATGTTCTCCTCGGGCTCGCTGCCGAAATGCAGCAGGCAGTCGTTGAAACGCTCCAGGCGCAGGCGCATGTCCTCACGGCTGGTGACGTCGGTGCACACCCCCAACACCACGCGGCCCGGCACATCTGCCGGAAAGGGCACTGCCGAATACTCCAGGTGGCGGGTTCTGCCAAAAGCGTCCTGGAGGCTCAACTCCGTAACCTGGAAGGGCTTCACGCCGCTGAGCACCGGCCCCTCCAGACGGGCAAGAGAGCGCTGCACGCGCTCAGTCCCTGGATCGTCGTGGCCTCCCCTGACCAGCTCCTCCCTAGAACACCCAAAGAGTTCGGTGGCGGCCTTGTTGGCCATCAGGAACCGGCCATCCTCGTGGCGGGCGTAAATGGCGTGGGGGACCAAATCGACAACCCGGCGCAACCGGCTTTCGCTTCTGGCCAACGCGGCCTCGGCCTGCTTCTGTTCGCTCAAATCCACGATGAACGTCAGGCTCGCGGGTTCGCCATCCCAGTCCACGAGCGAGCCGTAGACCCCCACCCAACGGTAATCCCCCTGCTTCTTCAATAACCGAAAACAGTAGTAGACCTCTCCAAGCCATTTCCCGAATCTCTTGGCCAACTTGTCTGCCACCAGGGCGCGATCCTCGGGGTGCACAAAATCAAGCACCGGGTGCCCAACCACCTCGTGTGCCGCAAACCCGCTCCGTTCCAGCATCACCGGGTTGGTGTAGACGATGCCATCCCTGCGCGAAACCACCACACCCACCCGGGACATGTTGAGGATGGAGCGCAGCCGGCCCTCGCTCTCACGCAGGGCGCGCTGAATCTGCTTGATCTCGGTGACGTCCTGCATCACCCCCACGAGATACCGCTCCCCGCCCGGGGCGGTAAAACGACTCTTCAGGGTCAGGCAATGGGTCTTGCCCCCGGGCCAGGGCGGTGAGACCTCGTAGGAAATGGTCTTACCGGTACTCAGGACGTATTCGTCTTTGTTCCAGAGAAAATCCACGTATTCTGGAGGATAGACAGCAGAATCCGTGCGCCCGAGCATCTCGTCCCGGGACTTGCCCACCACGTCCGTAGCCGCCTGGTTCAGATAGATCCAGCGATGCTGTTCGTCCTTGATGAAGATTGGTGTGCGCAGCCCATCAAGCACAGCCCGCAGATCAAACCCTTCGGAGGAAGGGGTCTCGGCAAGGCGACAGCGCAATGCGCACAGCTCTTCAATCAACTGTTGCTTTGTTTTTTTGGAATCGTCCACGTCAAGTCCTGGTGGAAAGAACCACAGGACCGGTCAACTCAACCGGGTCCCGCAAGATATCGTCTGCTTGTAGCAGGTTGCCATTCCCCCTACAACCTGAACGACATCCGGGCACCGGGCTGGATCGCCTCGCTGATAACAATTAAAGTATTCGGCGCCTCCCCCATTGTCTCCCCCTTTCTTTTTAAGTACAAACGGTTGAAATGATCGATCATAATTTTCACATAAAGTACCTCTGGCCCAACCTGTCCGCACGGGCCGTCCTGGCTACGGCCATCCTGACTACGGCCATCCTGGCCTTGTCCCAGGCCGAGGCCTTGGCGGGCAATGCCCTGACCCTAGGGTCCCCTTCCCCGGACTCACCCTCCCTGCTGTTCACCCTGGTCATGGGGCTTGCGGCCATCGCGACCCTGGCCCTTCTGACCATGGCCCTTCGCCGATACAAGAACCGCAACAGCGATCTGCAACACGAATACGACGCCTTGGTGGACGCCTTCAACGGTCAGCTCTACATCTGCGCCCCGGACGGCACGTTGGAATTCATGAACTCAGCCATGATCAAGCAGATCGGGCGCGACGCCACCGGGGAACCCTGCCACAAGGCCCTGTTCGACCTGGAGCAAACCTGTCCCTGGTGCGTCAACGTCAATCTCTTCGTGAACGAAGCCGCCCGCTACGAATTTCATCCCAACGGGCAGGACAGATGGCTTGAGGCCGTCTGTGCACCGGTCAAGCGTCAGGTCGGCGGCGTCTCCAAACTGGTGATGCTGACCGACATCACCGCGCGCAAGGAAATCGAAGCGCAGTTCCGGCTCTCCGAAGAGCGTTACCGCACCATCGCCGAACACACCCACGCCATGGAGATCTGGCTCGGACCACAGGGCGAGCACCGCTACACCAGCCCGGCCTGCCTGCACATTACAGGCTACGAGAACGAGGCCTTTGAGAAACAGCCCCAGCTCATCTCCACGCTGCTGCACCGGGACGACCTACCTGACTGGGAGGCCTTTCTGGCGGGCGAGGCAAGCGAATCCCTGGACTTTCGGATCTTCCGCCGCGACGGGGCCATGCGTTGGATGAACGCCGCCCGCCACGAGGTCTGCGCAGAGAATGGCGAAGCCCTGGGCCTGCGCCTGTCGGTGCGCGACATCACCGAACGCAAGCAGTTGGAAATCCAGCTCCGCTATCAGGCACTGCACGACCCCATGACAGGGCTGGCCAACCGGGTGCTGGCCTCGGACCGCATCGCCCAGGCCGTCGAACGCGCCAAGCGCCGCGATGATTATCACTTCGCCCTGGCCTTCGCCGACATCGACCGCCTGAAGGTCATCAACGACAGCTTCGGCCACCGCGTGGGGGACAAGGCCCTGGAACAGATCGCCGCTCGGATGCACAAGAGCGTGCGCAGCCTGGACATGGTCGCCCGCTATGGTTCCGACCAATTCATCTTCCTACTGGAGGAGCTGGACAAGCCGCGCAAGGCCATCAACATCATCAACCGCGCCCGCGCCGCCATTGAGGAACCTCTAATCATCGACGGTCATGAGTTAAACATGTCCGCCTGCTTCGGGGCAGTGCTCTTTCCCCCGCCCGAAGACGACGACGCCGAACTGATCCGCAAGGCCAATATCGCCCTGCACCTGGCCAAAAAAGCGGGCTACGGAAAACTCAAGGTCTTCGTGCCGCACATGCTGGACAAGGCCGTGGAGCTGATGACCCTGGAAAACGATCTGCGCCGGGCCGTGCACGGGGGCGAGTTCTTCGTCGAGTACCAGCCCATCCTGACCCTGCATGACTCCAAACTCATCGGATTCGAGGCCCTGGTGCGCTGGAACCATCCCCAGCGCGGAGTAGTCTCGCCTGCGGAATTCATCCCCCTGGCCGAGGAAACGGGCCTGATCACGCGCCTGGGCCACTTCGTGTTGGAAGAGGCCTGCCAGACCATGAGCACTTGGCGAGAGACCATGCCCGAAGCCCAGGGACTGATGCTCTCGGTGAACCTTTCGGCGCGCCAGTTCACCCAGCCCGATCTGGTGGACTCTGTGCGCGAGATCCTGAAAAAAACCGGGATGCCCGCAAACAAACTCAAGCTGGAGATCACAGAGACCACCATCATGGAAAATGCCGATGCCGCTACGGACAAGCTGAACCGCCTGAAATCACTGGGCATCCAGATTTCCATCGACGATTTCGGCACCGGCTACTCATCCATGAGCTATCTCCAGAAATTCCCTTTGGACCACCTGAAGATCGATCTGTCCTTCATCAATCGCATGGATACCACCCCCGGGAACCAGGAGATCGTCAAGGCCATCATCAATCTGGCCCATAACCTGGGTTTGGAGGTGGTGGCCGAGGGTGTGGAAAAATCGAGCCAACAGGATATCCTGAACTCCCTGAACTGCGAATACGGGCAGGGATTCCTCTTCTCGCACGCCGTGTCCGCAGTCAACGCCAAGGCCTACATTCTCGGCGACGCCCAGGCCCAACCCGAAGGCCCGGCCCAATTGATCATCACCCGTTCAGACAGCAAGACCTAGCGCCACGGTCGAAACTGGCCCCGAACTTGCTGTTGGTGGATATTGCCATCCACCATTACAACGACAGGTGACCCATGTTTCGACGCACCCTCGCCCTTCTTTCCCTGCCTCTTGTGCTCACAGCCACCCTGCTGATCGCCCTCACATTCGCTGGCCCCAGTCCCGCGGATGGAGCTAACTTCATCAATGATTACAGCATATACCAACGGACTCTGCTGGGGTTGACCCTGGCCAGTCTCCTGGCACTGGCTGCAGGCGGAGCTTCCCTGGCGCTCACGGCCCGCCAGCGTGAGGCAGCCCTAGCGGCCATGCTGAACGGAGGTGTGCAGAGCCATAAAAAATCCAAATTTGTTGAAATACAATCATCCATCAAAGACATTATTGTCGAAAACAACGCTATCATTCAATCTCTTTCCGAGGCCACGACGGAGACCGATCAGCTCCGGAGGGAGCTGTCGGCAGCCCAGGCCCTGACCCTGGATGCCCGTCGCCAGGGTGAAGCCTCACGCTGCCAGAACCTGCGCAACGCCTCCGGGACCCTGCGCACCGCCATCGGCGACATCCACAATGCGGCCAGGGAACTCCAGACCAACACCGGTGACGCAAGCAAAGGCGCGCGCGCTCAGCGCCGCCTGTCCAGCGAATCGGCCACGGCCATGGAACAGATGAACGCCTCGGTGGCCCAGGTGGCCGAAAGCGCCGAGGCGGCGGCCACGGCGGCGGACCGGGCCATGGAACAGGCCCATGCCGGAGCAGAGACAGTGGACGAGACCGTGACCGCCATCCTTGCCGTGAATCAGCGCACCGCAGAACTGTCCTCAGTGATTTCGGGCCTGGGGGTGCAGGCCGAAGGCATCGGACTCATCATGAACGTCATCGCCGACATTGCCGACCAGACCAACCTACTGGCGCTGAACGCCGCCATCGAGGCGGCCCGTGCAGGCGACGCCGGACGCGGCTTTGCCGTGGTGGCCGACGAAGTGCGCAAACTGGCCGAAAAGACCATGCAGGCCACCCGCGACGTTGGTCAGCAGGTGCAGGCCATCCAGGGCGGCATGGAACGGACCCGCAACGGCATGGCCGAGGCCAGCGCCATGGTGGAGCAGGCCACGGAAGTGGCCCGACGTTCGGGCCAGATGCTGGTCGCCATCGTCGACCTGGCAGGCGAGAACGCCGATCAGATCCGTTCCATCGCCGCGGCGGCGACCCAGCAGTCCGCAGCCAGCGAGCAGGTCACCCGTGCCGTGACCGAGGTGGACGGCATCTCCCAACGCACCGACGAGGAGATGGCCGCGTCCTCCCTGGCCCTGGAGCGGTTGCTCAGTGGGGTGGAGGGCCTGAATGGCCTGAACAAGGCCTTCGAGCTGATGGGCACGGGCAAGGTCCAGCAGGTCCTCGCCGCACTGGCCGAATCAGCCGACATCCTGTCCATGGCCCCGGAGCGGATAGAGGGCGTCATGCGCTCCGCCATGGCTGAAAACAACTTCCTGGAGCTGTTGTACCTGACCGACGCCCAGGGCACCCAGCCCTGCTCGAACATCCCGCGCCCGGGACTGGAATCAGCCCAGGACGCCCGGGTTCGTGGCAAGAACTGGTCCACGCGCCCCTGGTTCACCGCAGCCATGGAGACCGGAACAATGGCCATCTCCGAGGTCTACATCTCCCAGGCCAGCGGCAAACCCTGCCTCACCGTGTCCTCACCCTTTGGCCGGCAGGGAACGCCCACAGGGGTCATCGCAGCCGACGTGACCCTGGGATAAGACAGGGCTCCGGGTGCTCAGCGCGAGTCTGGACGGCAACGGGGTTCTCGCGTATCCCGTGCCGACGGAGGGCCGCACACCATGGCCGACGGATTCGTTCTTTCACAGCTTGAATGGGAATCCATCCCCGGTGCCTACGAGACGGAACTGGCCGCCGTGTTGCATCCGGATGCGCCTTTGCGCTGCAACACCTACCTGATGCGCTCCCCGGAATACGTGATGCTGACGGACCCCGGCACGGACAATGATCAGACCGACGCCCTGGCCGGGCTGATGCTGCAATGGACACGCAAGATCCCGCGTCAGGCCGTGGTCTGCCTGACCCACTGCCATGCGGATCACTGCCTTTCGGCCTCGCGCATCCTGGAAAAGCCTGGATTCATGGCCTCGCTGGTCTGCCACAAGCTGGCAGCCGACGCCCTGCGCAGCGGCGATGCCAGCATGACCGGCGCAACGATCCTGGGCACCGTGAACCCTCACGCGGCCGCGGCCATCGCCCTATTCGCCCTGCCCACCTCGGCGGGGGTCTCGCGAGACATGGACACCCCCGGGGGAAAGCTGCGCTGCCTGACCATCCCCATCGGTCCGCGCGACGCCTTGCAGGTCTATCACACCCCGGGACACAGCCCGGACGGACTCAGCTTCCGCGTGGGCGGGGCCCTGATGATCGGGGACGTGCTGTGCGCCGAGGGACCGCACTGCACGAGGCTTCCGGGATACCAAGCCAAGGAACTGGGCCACACCCTGGACAAACTGCTCTGGCTGCTTGATAATGCCAATATCGTCACCGTGTATCCGGGTCACGGCGAACCCATGGACAGGACCCTTGCGGGGGAACGCTTGCGCACTCTGCGGGGCGAACTGAACGGCTGACACGAAGGGCGCAACGCCTGCCCCCACTCATGGGCCTGTGGCCCCTGGGCAACTTGCAATGACTTTACATACCATTCCCGAGGATGAGCATATGGGCCAGCACGACAACGAAGATGATTTCGACGAGTATCAGGACGACGACGGCTACAAGAGCAAGTCGCAGCTCAAACGTGAAATGAGTGAGCTTCAGGCCATGGGCGAACGGCTGTGCAGCATGCCCGCCGAGAAGATCAAAGCCATGGACCTTCCCGAAGCCATCCGCGAGGCCGCGCTCTTCGCCCTGACCATCAAAAAGTATGAGGCTGTGCGCCGCCATCGCCAGTACGTGGGCAAACTGATGCGCGCCGAGGAAGTGGACATCGACGCCCTGCGTCAGGTCCTCGACTCCGTGGACCAGAAGAAACGCAAGTACGACGAACGCTTCCACCGCGTCGAGGAATGGCGGGATCGGCTGATGGCCGGCGACGATGCCCTGGTCGAGGAGATCGTGACGATCCACCCGGAGGTCGATCGCCAGCATCTGCGCACCCTGGTTCGCAATGCGATCATTGAGCGCAAGGCCGAGAAACCGCCCAAGGCCTTCCGCACGCTGTTCAAGTTCCTGCGCAAGGTCGCCGGGCATTAAGCGACGCACATCCCCACGCTCTTTTTTTAGCTTTCCCGCAGGCCGTCTGACCCCGTTCAGCGGCCTGTTTTTTTTGCTTGCTTTCCTATCGAAGGCGTGAAAATGACAATTAAGGGTTCTGCGCGCTTTTGTCGGCGCGCGTTGAAATACCTTGGCCGGGCGCAAGATACCCGGCCGCACGCGGCTGCCCCAACCCCATCGATTTCCGGCAGCCGCCCCAGGAGCACTACTAATTAATGGCACCACAGAAGACCCAGAAGCACTATGACGTGATCATTGTTGGCGGCGGACCGGCCGGACTCTTCTCCGCCTGGTATCTGGCCAACAACTCCAAACTCAAGATCCTGATCCTGGAAAAGGGCAAGCAGCCCTTGAAGCGCCGCTGCCCCATCGGCCAGGGCCAGGAATGCATCAAATGCCGCCCCTGCAACATCCTGGCGGGCATGGGCGGAGCGGGCCTGTTCTCCGACGGCAAGCTGAATTTCATCCCCATCCTGGGCAAGACGGACCTGACCCAGTTCCTGCCCATTGCCGAGGCCCAGGCCCTGATCGACGAGACCGAGGCCATCTTCAACGCCTACGGCATGGACGGGCAGGTCTACCCCACGGACATGGACAAGGCCAAGGACATCCGCAAGAACGCGCTCAAGCACGGCGTGGACCTGTTGATCATCAAGCAGAAGCACCTGGGCAGCGACAACCTGCCCGGCCACATCAACGGCATGGTGGAAGATCTGAAGGCCAAGGGCGTGACCATCCACACCTCCGAGGAGGTCAAGGACATCATCGTGGACGGCGACCACGTCACCGGCGTGCTCACCGCGCGCGGCGGCTACTATGCCGACAACGTGATCCTGGCCCCGGGCCGGGTGGGCGCGGAATGGACCGCCAAGGTCGTGCAGCAGCACGGCGTGGGCGTGACCCAGCGCGGCATCGAGGTCGGCGTGCGCGTGGAGGTCCACAACGACATCATGAAGGACCTCTGCGAGATCGTCTACGACCCGACGTTCTTTATTCGGACCCGCAAATACGACGACCAGACCCGCACCTTCTGCACCAACTACGGGGGGTTCGTGGCCCTGGAGAACTATCAGGACTTCGTATGCGTCAACGGCCACGCCCACATGAACCGCAAGAGCCAGAACACCAACTTCGCCTTCCTGTCCAAGGTGGTGCTCACCGAGCCGGTGTCGGACAACCAGGCCTACGGCGAATCCATCGGGCGACTGGCGAGCATCATCGGCGGCGGCAAGCCCATCCTGCAACGCTTCGGCGACCTGAAGCGTGGACGCCGCAGCACCTGGGACCGCATCCGCAACTCCTACATCGACCCCACCATGAAGGACGTGGTGCCCGGTGACATCGCCATGGCCCTGCCCGAGCGCATCGTGACCAACCTGGTGCAGGGCCTGGAGCAGCTGAACTTCGCCGTGCCCGGCGTGGCCAACGACGAGACCCTGCTCTACGCCCCGGAGATCAAGTTCTTCGCCACCCAGGTCAGGACCAGCAAGGAACTGGAGACCTCCATCAAAGGCCTGTTCGTGGCGGGCGACGGCCCTGGAGTGGCGGGCAACATCGTCTCGGCCTCGGCGACGGGCATCCTCCCGGCCAAGGAGATCGTACGCCGGGCAGGGCGTTGAAAAACAGCCATCTGCTTCGTTCCTGCGGCAGGCCCAAACTCTCGCGTATGTCTCAATACAGCTCTGCTCTCTGTATCCGTAAGGCTCGCAATCTCGCCTAACGGCTACAGGTCGTCGAGCTTGGGCCTGTTTTGTTCCTCGTATCCAGCCACTTCTGAGCGACCTGCACGCAATGCGTCGCGCGTCTGGACATTTTTGGGCGACCTGCGGACTTGGCTCAAGCGCTCCTTGGCCTCGCACCCCATCGCTCCTGAGTGCCCTGCGACTTACCCATCCATGAAACCCCAAACGGGCCGCCCCACCAGGGGCGGCCCGTTTCATTTGCAGCCGAGTATCGCCCCTAAATTGTTCCAACCCTTGATCCCCCCCGGCGCAACTGGTACGAACTCCATAGGAATCTCAATCCTGCAACTGTCCAAGCAGCTCTGAGGGGGGACTCGGATGATCATCATCTACGCTCTGGCCATTTTTCTGGTCGTCTTTCTGGCATGGCATTTCTATGTACACAAGCTGCTGAAGGACATGGTCTTTTCGAGAATGACACAGCAGCCGATCATCGTTACGGTGCTCTCGACGGTTTCGTTCCTCGCCGCACTGCTCATCATCTGGGCCATTTCCGGCATCTCGGTGCTGCAATACCTGTCTGCCGTCCTGAGCCAGACCGGCCCCTGACACGGCCCGTGAACGAGAACGCCCTGACCACCACAAGCAGACGCCAACCCAGCTTGCACCACAACATTCAGGAGGAGTCCCTCACGCCATGTCCGGACCAAGCCCCACCGCCCCCATGATCAAGACCATGATGGACAGCATCGAATCCGCCCGTGAACTCGCCCAAGAGGAGATCAAGGCCCTGAAAAAGGACCTGACCGAACTGGAGCGCATCCTCAGCGGACGTAAGAAGGATTCGGAATTCCCGCTCATCGACATCGCCCACAGCGCCTTCGAGATCTTTCGCACCTCGTCGGTGGTTCTGGAAAACGAACGACTGCTGGACGAGATGCAGGACACCGTGGACCAGGTCCTGGCCGAAGACTTCCTGACCTCCAATGGCGCGACTTTGTTGACCGAACCCGAAGGCTGGCACTACTTCTCCCCCAAGGGTGTGATGCGTTTCCTGGGTGCACCGGACGAGACCATCGCCGCAGCCGCCAAGATCAAGCGCTATCTGCCCAAGACTCCCGTGGCGTCAAAAACGTCGGCCGGGGCCAAGCCCAAGGCCGACGAAAACGAAGACTAAGCCCGCACCGGGGAGGCATCCCTCATGCGCCAGCGCATCGTCGCCATCCTGCTGCGCCTGGCCCGGCACAAGCCCGGCCCGCTGCGCAAGGCCCTGTCCCTTGCCGTGGGGGCGGCCATGTTCCTGTGCGGAATCCCGCTCGGGCTGTTGATGATTCTGGAACCGTTGATCAAGCCCTTGGGCAACCCCTGGCCCCGCGGGCTTGAAGTCCTGGTGGGCGCACCGTCGCTCATCGGCAGCATCCTGCTACTGAGCTGGGCCGTGCGCACCCAATGGCGGCACGGCGGCACCCCTGCGCCCACGGCCCCGACCCAGCGGCTGATCACCACCGGTCCTTACGCCCACACCCGCAATCCCATCCAACTCGGGGCCATGTTCTATTACCTTGGGCTGATGACGCTCATTTCCTCACTCACGGCAGGGCTTGGGGGCTTCCTGTTCGGATTGATCGCAGGCAGCTTCTGGCATCGGCGCGTCGAAGAACAGGAGCTCACCGCACGCTTCGGCCCGGACTACGAACGCTACCGCCGCGAGGTTCCCTTCCTGTTCCCCCGGCTGCGCCGCCGGCCCTGAACCCGCGCGCGCCACTCCACCATCCGATTCGACCAGCGCTTGCCAGTAGCCAAGCTTCACCTTATCCCCGCGACAATCCATACGCGGCCCGTCCTTGCCTCGCGCCACAAGAAAAGCCCCGGACAGTTGCCCGGGGCTTGACCTTCCTGGTTTTCAACCTTTTCTCACCATGTAACCCTGGGGGCGTTGATCAGGGCATAGATCACAAGCACGACCCCGCAGACAACCACCGCATAGCCCAGCACGAAGTAGACGGCCCGCATTGCTGCCGGGGCGCCGCTCGCGGCATGGCCTTCCAGCCCGCCTGTGGCCCTGAGCCGTTCTATCCAGGCAGGCCGCTGCTCTTGAGCGTCTTCCACTTCCACTGCGCCCTCGAACATGGCCCTATCCATGGGGAAATGGGTCCGGCGCAGATGTGCCACGAAGAAGTGGATCAGAACCACATGCAGAATCGCAAGGATAGCCTCCACCCGGTGGACCCACAAGGCCACATTGATTCCCCAGCCGAAGATCACCCGACTGGAAGCCACAGAATCATAGAGGATGAGACCCGTTCCGCCAAGGATGACCATGCCCCAGAACACCGCCCAGTAGTCGAACTTCTCCCACCAGGTCCAACGGTCGAACCGTGGCTGACGGGCCAGTCCAAATATCCAGGCAGTATGCTGGAGGAATTCACCCACATCCGATAGTCGTGGCAGCAGCGAATCCCGTCCGCGCACCTTGCCTCGGGCGATCTGCACCACCGCATAAACAATATGCAGCAGGAACAGCACAAGCATCAGGATGCCAACCCATTTGTGCACTGCCAGACATCCGGTATATCCCCCGAACACGCCGGCAAGGGACTTGCCCCAGGCGGTTTCGATATACAGCCGTCCGAATCCGGTTGCGGCCTGGATCATGAATGTCAAAATCAACAACAAATGAAAGAGCCGTTGCACGGGAGTAAAGCGTCGTATCATCATGGCTCGTCCCCCCCGTTCTTCTTGCTGCCGGTGATCAGTTCCCGAAGCCCCCACAGCACCGTATGCGGCAGGAAAATCGCCAATGTGCCACCCGCCAGGGCAATCATTGCCCAGAACGCGTAGAACAGCATGGGGAAAGTCTCGCGCGTGGAAGCCATGGCCGGGTTCGGCTCATGCACCAGATACGAGGCGAACGAGATGCCCCCCCCCTGATGACACTTGGCACAGATATAGGCATGCCGCCTGATCTTGTTCAACGGCGAATAGTAGTGATTCACGCTGGCGATGGGCTCACCACCGTGACATTGACGACAGACCAGATCATTGCGCACCACATGCAGATTGTCCGTGCCCTGCTGGCGGTGACAATCCACACAGGTCCTGCCCTCGTAGAACAAAAGCCCTGCATGGGCATCCTCAAGGCGCGTTCTGATCCTGACCGTCGCCTTCCCGGGACCATGGGACAGAATCCCCTGGCGGGTTGGTGTTTCATCCATGATCAATGGCCTGTTCAAACCGGGCCTGACCTCATACCGCTCGTAATACCCCGTACTGAGCTCGTAGTTCCGGTAGCGGTGCACGTCGGATTTCACCTCCATACACCAGACTGGTCCGGGCAACGCCCACAGAGAGAACAGGAGCAGCCCCATTATTATTTTGGCAGGGTGCATACCGCCTCCTTTCAATCTCTGCGTTACTTGCCCATGGCCTCGACATTCTCAATGACCTTACCTTGCGGCTTGGGCAACTGCGCCAGGGCATCAAAGCGCATTTGCAGCTTCTTGAGATCCTGATCCTTGTGTTCATGACAGGTCTGACATGAATTGGGGACCACAGGATTGGCCAATGTATCCTCGGGCAAAAGCGCCTTGAATACATGGCTGTGAATGTCGCCAGACTCTGCGCTCTTGGCGATGCGAGGCATGTGGCAGCCAACGCAATTTCCAAAGGAATGGATGGCATGCGCCTGGTTGTTGTTGATCATGGAGTGACAACTCAGACATTGGGACGATCCGGAAGCACGAGTCTGGTAACGAGTGCTGGGAACGCCCAACTGGTGCACGTAATGGCAGGAGTTGCAGGTCACGCCCTCAAGGTAGTGCTTCGACTGCTGCCAATCGATGTACTGCTGGTGATGGCCCTTGGAGAACTCGTTGGCATAGACATGTTGCTTGTCACCGGCTGCATAGGACGTCGACTCGTAATATGAGGAAAGAGCCTTGCCGGGTCTGTAACCCACGGGCCAGCCGCCTCCCTTGACCATGGTCGACTTGCCGCGGTTATGGCATGAACCACAGATCTGCACGGCCACCCCCGGCGTCAGCTTGGCCGGATTGATGATGGTCGAACGCTTGTCGAAAACAGCGGTCTTGGGCAACGCCACATGATGCGAACCGGGACCATGACAGGATTCACAACCTACACCCGGCTCGGTCAGGGTCTTGGCTTCAAGATCGAGTCCTGTCGCATGGCAGCCACCGCACTTCAGCATCCAGGGACGCTTGTCCCAATCCTGTTCATGATAGTTTACGAAGCGCCCGGTCTCGAGGTTGTACTGCACAGGGCTGATATACAATTCACCATTCTTATTGACGATATAGCGCTGCTTCCACTGACTGCCGATGGTGTAGAGAACCTCATCCTCGCGGGGGATGTAGATTTCATCGGGTGGAACCTTGAGCTTATCCGCAATCATCCTGAAGTCCGCCCTGATTATTTCGGGGTCAAGCTTCACGACCAGGACGTCCTTGTTTGCCTTGGCGTCCTGAAGCATGCGGCTATGCAGGGTTGCCTTCCAGGAATCGTAGTGTTCAAGGTGGCAGTATTTGCATTCATCCGATCCGACATAGGTTTTTTCAGCAGAGGTGATCGCTTTGATATCGTAGCTTGGCTCGCCTCCACTGCACCCATAAATAGCCAATAAAACAACACATAACGCTAACAATACACTCAATCGCATCGCACCCTCCCACGCAAGACCAGCCAAAAAGACTTCACACCTCCTATATTAGTCATATTATTCCATCAAAAATGCAACACTTTTCCATATCCATCCGACCCATTGCAACAACCAAACCATCAATGCAAGAATGTATAACAAAAAATAATGACCCATTTTCCGTACTGTTAGATAAAAAAGCCCCAAGCATCACGCTCGGGGCTTCCCATGATCACACAGTGTTGTGATCCGGCCTTACCGGATCACAAAACCGGAAAGGATCAATCCTGCATCTCTTCGATGGCGGTCTTCAGGTCCCCTGCGATGCGGGCCAGATCCGCGATGGCCAGCTGTGATTCACCCATGGACTGGGCCGTCTCCATGGCAATCTGGTTGATCTCGCCCGTGGCCCGGCTGATCTCTTCGCTGGTGGCGGATTGCTGTTCCGAGGCCGTGGCAATGCTCCGGACCTGATCAGCCGTGCGCTCCACCAAGTCCACGATCTCCTCTAGGGCCCGACCGGACTGATCCGCCATTTCGGTGGAGAGATCGATGGCCTTGGTGGCCGACTCGGTATTGGCAATATTTTTCTGGGCGCTCTGCTGGATGGTGGTGATGAATCCGCCCACCTCGTTGGTGGCGGCCATGGTCTTTTCGGCCAGCTTGCGCACCTCGTCGGCGACCACGGCAAACCCGCGCCCGGCGTCACCCGCCCGCGCAGCCTCAATGGCCGCGTTGAGCGCCAGCAGGTTGGTCTGATCCGCAATGTCGGTGATCACGGTCATGATCTGGCCGATGCCCTCGGCCTGGGTCCCCAGTTCGGCCATATCTTCGCGCAGCTGGGACGCGTGGGTGTGGATCTCCTGGATTGTGCCCACCATCTTGCGCACAATCTGTGCCCCGTCCTGGGCCTTTTCCTTGGAGCGGTCAGCCAGGGAGGCGGCTTCCCCGGCATTCTGGGCCACCTCCAGCACCGTGGCATTCATTTCTTCCATGGCCGTGGCGGCCTCACCCGCACGCTCGCGCTGGATATCCGCACCACTGGAGGATTGCTCGATCTGGGCCGAAAGCTCGTCGCTGGCGGCCGCCACCTGCTCGGCGACCTCATCGGCCCTGGCGGCGGCGCGCTCGATCTTGACGTTCTTCTCCTCAATCAGGGCCTGGCTCTTCTTGATCTGCGTCAGGTCGAAGAACAGCAGAAACACGCCAATGGTGTTGCCGTCGATATCGGTGAGCGGGGCCATGTCGTAACGCACGAAGAGTTCCGTGCCCTTGGCACTCTTGGTCCCCGTCTCATGGTCCAGAACCACGCAGCTGTCGCGCAGGCATTTGCTGGCCATGGTCTCACGACCTTCCTCGCCATAATAGAACTTGGACAGGGTCAGGCCCAGGGCCTGTTCGGTCGTCTCGTCGCGCTCAAACAGTTTCAGGTAGGGCTCGTTGACAAACGTGATCCGCTCATCAACATCCAGGACCATGCAGGGCTGCGTCAGCCCGGTGAGTATGCTCTCCGAGAATCCGAGCTTCTGTTTCAATTCTGAAACCATATGCGAGATATGCCCGGCCAGATGCTGCAATTCATAGCGGAATCTGCCTTCCAGCTGGGCGGACATGTTGCCTTTGGATATCTCCCCGGCAAAGACTTCGATGATCGCCAGAGGTTTGAACACCTGGGTTCGCAAGGCCACGAGAATGATGCCGGCCACGAGCAGCACGATCGCGACACCCGCCGCAACCATCACCCGACGTTGCGCCAGCGCACCAGAGGCCAGATCGTCCTCGTAGACGCTCATGCAAACCAGCCAGCCCGTGCGCTCGTTCTCGCGCACGGCCATGACTTTCTTACGGCCCTGCCAATCGTACTGGAATAAACCATTCTTCAGCTTCAGGGCCTGCTGCACGAAGGCCTGCTCGGACAGGTCCTGAAGCATCAGTTCCTTATCCACACCATGGGCCACGATCCGCCCCTTGCCGTCAAAAATGAACCCGTAGCCGTCCTTGCCAATGCGCACCGGATCGATGAACTGCTCGGTGAAGACCTCCCAGCGCGGAAACACCGCCAACCCACCCATGACAGTGCCGCTAGGGTCCTTGATGCCTTTGACCACCCCGAAGATATAGATGCCGCCGCCGCTCTTGGACAACAGGATATCGGGCGTGATGTGCAGGTCCTCGCCACCCAGAACGGCCTTGACGTAACCGCGCGAGGCCCGGTCCATGCCCTGCATGTCTTCGCCCTTGGCGTTCTGTCCGGCAACGATCTTGCCCTCGCGATCAAAGACGAACATGGCCCAGTAGTCCTTATACGAGGTCATGAGTTCCACAAACAGGCCCTGAGCCAGTGCGGTCGAGGACCCCGGCATCAGGGCCTCGGCAAAGACCTTTTGGGCCGCAAGACCCTCGGTCAGGGCCACGGCATTATTCAGATAGCTCCCCAGGGATTTAGCCGTGAGTTCAGCGGACTGGTTGGCGGACTGGGTCCCCAGGTCCGCGGCGACCTTGAAGGTCGATGAGTTCACGTACAGGACAAGCCCGGTGATGGCCGCGACGATGACCGCAGTGACGAACAGCGACAACTGCACATTGATGCTTTTCAACCTATCCATGCCCACTCCCGATTTGAAACCCTTTCTCCCAGACAGCAAAGTCTTATCGACCCTTGATGATTGCTCCTTTAGATACTTGCATTATCCCAAAAAATCCAGACACCAGCCCAAATGCCAAACGATTTCCGATCAACAGCAAAGAAACCATAAAAAAAACGGCCCCGGGGGGATCCCCCGGGGCCGTTGCTGCACTCTCAATGGATTCCTTTCGCTACGAGGAGCGCATGTCCTCAATGATCCCGCGCAAGGCCTGGGCCTGCTCGGCGAGATCACTCACGGCCCTGGCCGCTTCGGTCATGGCTTGCGCCGTCTCGGTGGCGATGGAATTGATTTCCTCCGTGGAGCGAGTGATCTGCTCGGAGGTGGCCGACTGCTCTTCCGCCGCCGTGGCGATGGAGCGGACCTGGTCGGCGGTTCTCTCCACCATGCTCAGGATCTCCATCAGGGCCTCGCCCGAGACATGGGCCCTCTCACGGCTCTGCTGCACGGAGGCAACGGCCTCCTCGGTGCTGGCCACACTGGCCTTGGCACTGTTCTGGATTGTCAGGATGGACCGGGTCACCTCCTGGGTGGCATTCATGGTCCGCTCGGCCAGTTTGCGCACCTCGTCGGCCACCACTGCGAACCCTCGTCCGGCATCGCCCGCACGGGCGGCCTCGATGGCGGCGTTCAGGGCCAACAGGTTGGTCTGGTCGGCGATGTCGGTAATGACCTCGACGATACGGCCCACATCCTCGGCCTGAGCACCCAATTCCTTCATGCTTTCCTGCAAGGCCATGGCCTGCGAAGCAACGCGCTCGGCGATGGTCACGGCCTTGCCCTCCTGGGCCTTGACCTTGGTGCTGTCAGCCAATTCGGCGGCGCCGTCGGCGTTCTGGGCGACTTCCAGCACAGTGGCGTTCATCTGTTCCATGGCTGTGGCCACCTCAGAGGTCCGCGCCAACTGGCCGTCGGAACCACGACTGGCCTCCTCGACCTGGGCGGCCAATTCATCCGCCGAGGAAGAGACGTTGGCCGACACCTTTTCCGCATCAGCGGCAGCCTTGGCGATGCGCTCGTTCTGCGCCTCGATCATCCGCTCGTTCTTGACGATGGCGGTCAGATCCATGACCAGGGCGAACGCGCCGATGAGGTTGCCGTCCAGGTCGTAGAGCGGAGCGGCCTCCATGTTCAGGAACAAGGTCTGCCCCTTGCGGTTTAAGTACTCCTCGCGCGGCAGGGAATGCGGCTTGCGATCGTTCAGGGCCAGATTCTCGATGGTATCGCGATTCGGGTCGCCGTAGAACAGCTCGGAGACACTTTGGCCCTTGCAGGATTCCGGGTCCATGTCCAGGCCCATCAAGGTGAGCATGGGCTTGTTGATGAACGAGACATTGGCGTTGGTGTCGGCCACGTAGCAGGCGATGGTCATACCCGACAAAATTCCCTGGGAGAACCCCAACTGAGTCTTGAGGTTACTCACCATGCCCGACAGGTTGCAGCCCAGCTGGCCCAGTTCGTCCACACTGGCACATTCAAAACGTGCATCCAGATTGCCGTTGGCCACTTCATTGGAGGCGCTGGCGATCACCGCCAGACGGGCAATGACGTTGCGGCTCAGGAACAGCACCACAGGCACCACCAGCAGGATCAGCCCACCCACGCACAGGGCGATGAACTTGTAGATCTGCATGCGAATGGCACTGACGTTGGGCGTGACGTCCTGAATAACGGCGATGCTGCCCAAAATGGCTTGGGAGCTGCCGTGGCAATGGTGGCAAGATTTCTCGTTGGGAATGGACATGACGCGCATGAACAGATCACGCCCGTCGCTCTTGGTGAGCAGGCCGGCCTCGGTTCGCTCCGTCAGCGATTTCGTGAACAGCCCCAGCATATCGTCCTGACCATAGGCACTCTTGAAATCCTTGCGCACGTTCCCGCTCTTCGTGCTGTAGGTCACGTTGCTCTTGTAGTTGCTCAGGTAGATCTCAGTATCGGGATACTTGTCCTTCAAATAGATGAACTCTTCCTTGGTGCTTTCATCATCGCCGATGACCATGGGTTTTTCCACGGTCTGCTTGATGAGCTCCGAGGCCCGGGTCAAAGAGGCGTCCAGCTGGGACACCATGGCATCACGTTGCCATTTGGAGCTGATAACGATCAGGGCAGTGAAGACCAGTACGCAGATGCCCACCACCAGGGCGGTCACCCGGGCATTCACATGGCGTCGGAAATAGTCGAGCATGAGGGTCTCCTAGTGCGCACCGCTGAAGATCAGCGGCTTGAAGTTGAAGTCCTCGACCCGCTCGGCGTTGTGGCAGGTCTCGCATTCCTGGACTGTGGGGGTCCGATTGATGGCATCGGTGTCTCCGGAGGCGGCGTGTTCACCGCCCGGACCATGACAGGTCTCGCAACCCACATCAGCCAGGGCGGGAGTCTCCGTAATGCTGATGAAACCCCCTTTGCCATACCCGGTGGTGTGGCAGCCGTAACAGCTCGCCTGCTCGTCCGGGGTCAGGTCCGAGGCCATAATCTCGATACTGTGCCAGGATTTTGCTTTTTTGGAATAGGTCACAAAATGCTCGAATTGTTCGTTATGGCATTCCGAGCAGGTTTCGCTCCCAACATACTCCTGGGCCCCTGCTCCGGCAGCCCAAGCCAATGTGATGACAAGCATCAAGGCCCCTGTCAGTGCGCCTCTAACTCCATATCTCATCGATACCCACCTTCGCCTGAATGAATCATTAACGACGTGACTCGACGCCAAGGCACTCAAGGCATCAAATCCCACTCTCCAGCGCCCTTCCCCAGGCACGAAACAATCTTATCGGTAGAATCATTAAAAAAAACACCCCAGAGTCAGCACCTCTACTGATCTGGATTGGATCATCCCACCTACCAAAACACCCGGAATAACGACCTTGCGAAAAAATGATCACGGTAGCCCTGACAAGAGGGCGTAAACGACAACGCCGATACAAGCAAGGGGCTTTCTGATATATCAAGCCGTCTCCCACAATGATCCCCAGTGCATTTTCCAAAACCCACAAAAAGGACGGTACGATCCGTTCAAATAATTAAATGCCGCTAAAGCGAACTTGCGCCGGGACCGATAACGAGAATGAATCTGGACCCACGATGTGAGGTTTGCTGGTCATGCGCAAAAAGAATCTGTCTCCCTTCAATTCCGTCCTGGCGGTCTCACCCAACCGTGAGCATCTGCGTCTGGACCGCACGGCATTGCGCACTGCCGGGATCCCCGAAATAGTCACCCAGCCGTCCATCGAAAAGGCCCTGGCATGGATGTCCGCCAACCCCGTGGATGTGGTCATTCTGGATGCCAACCTGGAGCGAACCACCGCAGTCCGGGTGCTGCGCCTGCTGCGCCGCCGCCAGTCCTTCGCCACCCTGCCGGTGATCGTCGCCAGTACGAACGGCTCCCGCAATTGCGTTCTGGAGACCCTGGCTGCAGGCTGTTCGGGTTTTTTGGTTCGCCCCTATTCCATTGAAGGTCTGCTCAAGCAGTGCAGGCTGGCGGCCAGCGGGGCCAACCCGGGGCAGGAACGCGTCGCCGCCATGCAGCAGGCCCAGCAGGAAACCCGGCGTGGCCGCCGCAGGCGAGCCATCGCCACCATGGAACGAGCGACTTCCAAACAGGATGAAGCCCGGCAGCACTTCATCAAGGGGTGCAGCCACCTGACCGCCGAACGCTTCGAACTGGCCCTGGTCTCATTCAACAAGGCCGTGGCCATCAACGCACTGTTCGCCGAAGCCTTCATCGGCATGGCCAACGCCTGGGAGGCGCTGGGCGAGTCCGAGAAGGCGCGACTCTGTATGCGCCGGGCCGTGGACGCCCATGTCAGAAACAATTCCATCTCACGCACCCGGGACGTGCTGGCGCGCATCCTGATGGACAATCCCAACACGCCCAATCCGTTCCTGGATCTCGGGTTCGCCCTGGTGCGCCAGGAAGAATTCAAGGCCGCCGGACAGGCCTACACCCTGGCGGTACGGCACGACGCCACCGGCAACGGGATCTACACTGCGGTTGCCAGGGCTTGCCTGTTCACCAACGACCCCCGAGGTTCCGCCAGACTGATTGCCACGGCCATGGCCGAGGCAGGTTCAGCGCTGCCTTCCGGAGCACTGTACAAGCGCATCATGGGAGACATCCCCAGCTTGCCAGGACTGGACGCTGCGCGCGGGGAAACAGACCAGATGGCCGACGACGGCGGCAGCGTGATGAACGACATCCTGGCCGTACTCAAATACACTTGGAAGCTTTACAGAAACGGTGGCCCGCTGACGCCGCAGCCCCTGAGTCTGGACTTCTGAACCGGGATTGGTCCGGATTGCCGACACCAGATGGTCACCCCGAAAGACTCACACCAAACGCCCGGTCGACAGCTGTCGACCGGGCGTCTGCTTTCAGACCCATGGGAAACCCCGAGTCCATGGAAACGGCCTGAGCCCTGGCCCGTGAACCCGTCCCTTGGACTTCGCAGCCACGGAAACTCAAACGTTTGGAGAACTCCAACCCTCTGCTCCGGGACTCAGCAAGCTTCGAGCTCCGAACCACAGGGTTCCGAGCCGGAGGCTCTATTCGCCCTTGGCAACCTTGCACGCCATTTCCACGTCCCAGTCGCTGTGGACCACGCCGTGCAAGGCCTTGATCAGATGATAGGGCCTGTCGGCCTGAAAGATGTTGCGACCAATGGACAGCCCCGAGCCACCGGCCTGCAACGAATCGCGTACCATGACGAACAGATCGCGCGAACTGTCCAGCTTGGGACCGCCGGCGATGACCACGGGCACGCAGACCCCTTCGGTCACGCGCAGGAAGCTCTCGGGGTCGCCGGTGTAGGGCACCTTGACCACGTCCGCGCCCAGTTCCATGCCCACGCGGGCGCAATGGGCCACAATGCCCGGGTCGTATTCGTTCTCGATCTTGGGCCCACGGGCGTAGACCATGGCCAGAATGGGCATGCCCCAGTCCGAGGCCCGCGAGGCCATACGCCCCAGATCGCTCAGCATGTCCCGCTCGGTCTCATCGCCGATATTCACATGCACGGACACCGCGTCCGCACCCAGCTTGATGGCGTCCTCCACCGTGCCAGTCAGGGTCTTGGCGTTGGGGAAAGGGGACAGCACCGTGCTCGCCGAAAGGTGCACGATCAGCCCGATGTCCGGCCCCTGCCGCCTGTGCCCGCAGGGCACCAGCCCCTTGTGCATCAGCACGGCGTTGGCCCCGCCTTCGGCGATATGGGTCAGGGTCTCGCGCATGTCGATCAGTCCCCTGACCGGGCCAATGGTTGTGCCGTGGTCCAAGGGCACGATAATGGCGCGTTCCGTATCCCTATTGAAGATCCTCTCCATTCTGATGGCTTTTCCGATATGCATTGGGTCCCTCCTTGCGATGTCTTCCATAGCTCTAATTTGTCACAAAAAAAAGCCACCGGTTGTTCCGGCGGCCCCTGCTGGCGTGGTCCTTGCGGCGCGCTCAGCGCACCATGCAACCAACCCCCGGGGCCTTGTCAGCCACGGTAAAATAATAAAACCCGAAAAAGTTGATTGCGTTGTAATCGATCATAGATTTCATCCTTTATAGTCCACGAACGGCCCTGTCAACAGAAAATAGCCAGCCCCGGCAGCTCATTAATACAGTCCTCACAGTTGTGGTATTGAAAAATTGGGTGACCCAAGGAAGACACTAGGTTCGACAGCCAAGTCGAGGAAGAGCCTTTGCTTGGCAGGGCCAAGAGCCGCACACATCCCGTACACGGTAGTCCTGGGCCAGGTTAGACACCTCGGCGCGAGACTGCTAGAGTGGCACGAGTGACGTTCGCCTAGTTCTGCGGTGGACGAGAAACCGGAGGACCATCCATGCGCATCATCCGAGTGGCTTACAACAACTTCTCCTTTTACGCCCAACTGCTCGACGGTGAAGCCCTCTGTCTTGACCGCTCCAAGGGCTTGACCAAGCCCCTGCCCCTGTCCGAGGTCCGGATCCTGCCCCTGGCCGTACCCAGCAAGATCGTCTGTCTGGGCCTGAACTACCGCTCCCACGCCAAGGAGATGGGCCGCGAACTGCCCACGGAACCCCTGATCTTTTTGAAACCCCCCACGGCCGTCATCTCCCACGGCCAGCCCATCGTCATCCCGCCCATGTCCGAACAGGTGGATTACGAAGGCGAACTGGCCGTGATCATCGGGCGTCAGTGCAAAAACGTCCCGGCCGGGGAACTCGCGCCCTGCATCTTCGGATTTGCCTGCGCCAACGACGTCACCGCCCGCGACCTGCAGCGCAAGGACGGCCTGTTCACCAGGGCCAAGGGCTTTGACACCTTCGCACCCATCGGCCCCTGGATCGAAACCGACGTGCCCAATCCGGACAATCTGCAGATCCGGACACTCGTCAACGGCCAGGTCCGCCAGGACGGCAATACGTCCGACATGGTCTTCTCCGTGACCCAGGCCATCAGCTTCATCTCCCGAATCATGACGCTCATGCCGGGGGACGTGGTGCTCACGGGCACACCGGCCGGCATCGGCGAACTTAAGGCCGGGGACGAAGTGACCGTGGAGATCGAAACCGTGGGCCTGCTGACCAACTCGGTGCAGAGCGCTGCACAGCCCAGCGAAGCCCTTGGCGAGGACCTGGAGCCCACCCTGCAATAGGACAACCCGGTGCCGCACTCTGGCATGACCGCCCCTGCCCGCCGCATAACCCCAGGCGGTCACAGAGATTGCCTGTACCATCTGCAGGGGTTGCCATTTTTTTTGTTTTCACGTAAAAGTCCGCGACTCTTCAATACCGCACACCCCGGCCGCGTCCCGGGTGCCTCGCTTGGAGCGAGGATTGACGGACGCATCAAAGCCGGTGTGGAGGAAAGAACCCGTAGGAGGAATTCCAATGGCTTACGTTACCATGAAGCAGATGCTGGAGACCGGCGTCCACTTCGGCCACCAGACCCGACGCTGGAACCCAAAAATGCGCCCCTTCATCTTCGGCGCGCGCAACGGCATCCATATCATCGACCTGCAGCAGACCGTTCGCCTGTTCCAGACCGCACATGATTTCATCGCTGAAAAGGTCGCCCGCGGCGGCAAGATCATCTTCATCGGCACCAAGCGTCAGGCCCAGGATGCCGTCAAGCATGAAGCCTCCCGCGCCGGCCAGTACTTCATCACCAACCGTTGGATGGGCGGCACGCTCACCAACTTCCAGACCATCAAGCGTTCCATCGACCGCTTGAAGAAACTGGAGGAGATGTTCGCTGACGGCACCACCAGCAAGTACACCAAGAAAGAAGTCGTGGGCATGACCCGCGAAGTCACCAAGCTCAACAACGCGCTGGGTGGTATCAAGGACATGGAGAAGCTGCCCGCAGCTGCATTCATCATTGATCCCAAGCGCGAAGACATCGCCGTCAAGGAATGCCGCAAGCTCGGCATCCCCATCGTGGGCGTGGTCGACACCAACTGCGACCCCGACGTGATCGACTACATCATCCCCGGCAACGATGACGCCATCCGCGCCATCAAGCTCTTCGTGGCCCACATGGCCGATGCCTGCCTCGAAGGCGGCGCACGCCAGGACGAAGTGGCCATGGTCCAGGCAGCGGAAGCCGCCCAGGCCAGGGACAAGGCTGAGGACCTCAAGCCTGAGGCCCCCAAGACCGAGGTCTTCAAGGTCGAAGTCCCCAAGGTTGAGGCCAAGGTCGAGGCCCCCAAGGTTGAGGCCCCCAAGACCGAGGTCTTCAAGGTCGAAGTCCCCAAGGTTGAGGCCCCCAAGGTTGAGGCCCCCAAGGTTGAGGCCGAGGTTAAGGCCGAGAACACCGAAGAAGCTTCCGAGTAACTTTCAAGGAGATATCAATGGCTATCACCGCAGCAATGGTGAAAGACCTGCGCGAAAAAACCGGCGTAGGCATGATGGACTGCAAGAAAGCCCTCGTGGAGAGCGGCGGCGACGAGGAAAAGGCCATCGCGTACCTGCGCGAGAAGGGCCTGTCCAAAGCCGCCAAGAAGGCTGGCCGCGCCACCTCTGAAGGCGTCGTGGGCTGCTTTGTCTCCGCAGACGGCAAGACCGCGACCCTGGCCGAACTGATGTGCGAGACCGACTTCGTGGCCAAGGGCGAAGAGTTCCAGGCCTTTGCGGCCGACCTGGCCGAAAAGCTGGCCGGCATGGATGTGACCTCCGGCACGGCTGCCGACCTGCCCGCCGAGATGGTTGACGTCACCGGACTAATCGCCAAGCTGGGCGAGAACATGGGCGTGGGCCGTTTTGTCAAGACCACGGTCGATGGTGTGGTGGGTATTTACATCCACTCCAACAAGAAGATCGGCGTGCTCGTGGCCCTGGAAGGCACCGATAATGCCACTGTTGGTAAAGACATCGCCATGCAGGTCGCTGCCTCGAACCCCGTATGCGTGGCCTCCGATGAACTGCCCCAGAACCTTCTGGAGCAAGAAAAGGACATCTACCGCAAGCAGGGCCTCGAAGAAGGCAAACCGGCCGAGATCGTCGAGAAGATCGTCATGGGCCGTGTCAACAAATACTACAAGGAAGTCTGCCTGCTGGAGCAGCCGTTCATCAAGGACGACAAGAAATCCATCAAGCAGTACCTCAAGGAAACCGCTGGCGGCGCGAAAGTCTTGGGCTTTACGCGACTGGCCCTCGGTGAGGGCGCACCGTCGTCCAACGAGGAATAGAATCGAACGGGCCGCAAGGCCCGTTTTTTTTGAGCAACATTCGGCCTCGGGCAGGGTCTTCACCCCCCGCGGCAAACACCCTTTAATCAAGGGAGAGAAGCGCACATGAGCAAACTCCGGTTCAATCGAGTCCTGTTGAAGCTCAGTGGCGAGGCATTGGCGGGGAGCAAAAAATTCGGTATAGACCCCGAATCCGTGAGCGTCTTCACCCGTGAAATCGCCGACGTGGTGCAGATGGGTCTCCAAGTGGCCCTGGTCATCGGCGGAGGCAACATCTTCCGGGGCATGGCCGCCAGCGCCAAGGGCATGGACCGCGCCCAGGGAGACTACATGGGCATGCTGGCCACGGTCATGAACGCCCTGGCCGTGCAGGACGGACTGGAGAAGGCAGGTGTACAGACCCGCGTCATGAGCGCCATCGACATGAAGGAAGTGGCCGAACCCTACATCAGGCGGCGAGCCGTGCGCCATCTGGAAAAAGGTCGGGTGGTGATCTGCGCCGCAGGCACCGGCAACCCGTACTTTACCACGGACACCGCAGCCGCGCTGCGGGCCGCGGAACTGCACACCGAAGCCATCCTGAAGGCCACCAAAGTGGACGGGGTCTACGACAAGGACCCCATGAAGCATGACGACGCAACGCTCTACAAGCGACTGACTTACATCGACGTCCTGAACAAGCGCTTGGGAGTCATGGACTCCACGGCCATTTCCCTGGCCATGGACAACGACCTGCCCATCTGCGTGTTCAATCTGTTCACGCCCGGCAACATCAAGCGTGTCGTGAGCGGGGAGGATGTCGGAACCATAGTTCAAGGAGGATAAGCAACAATGCAATCCGTTATGGATGACGCCCAAGAAAGAATGGCCAAGGCACTGCTGAACCTGGACAGAGATTTTTCCAAGCTGCGGACCGGACGCGCCTCGACGTCCCTGGTCGAGAATATCATGGTGGACTACTACGGTACGCCAACGCCGCTGAAGCAGATCGCCTCGATCTCCATTCCCGATTCCAGGTCGCTGTGCATTCAGCCCTGGGACCGGGGTGCCTTCGGCTCGTCTGAAAAAGCCATCATGAAGTCCGATCTGGGGCTGACCCCGGTCAATGACGGCAAGGTGATCCGTATCAGCATCCCCCCCCTGACCGAGGATCGCCGCAAGGATCTGGTCAAGCTGGCCAAGAAATATACCGAGGATTGCCGCATCGCCATGCGCAATGTCCGCCGAGACGCCAACGAAATGCTCAAGGGCATGGAGAAGGACAAGGACATCACCGAAGATGATCTGCGCAGGGGCCAGGATGACGTCCAGAAGGTCACAGACAACATGATCAAGAAAGCGGACGCGGCCCTGGAGGCCAAGGAAGCCGAGATCATGGAACTCTAGCCCTTGCCCGAGGGAGATGATATGCCCCGGGGTGGAATGCCGCCCCGGGGCTTGACCGTCTCATGGAGGCGGAGAATTTCAAGGAGTACTACCCTGCAAGTTACCACGTTACCCGCTCACCTTGCCGTGATCATGGACGGCAACGGACGCTGGGCCACCTCCCGCGGCCTGTCCCGCAGCGACGGACACCGAGCGGGGACCAAAGCGGCCCGCAAGGTGGTCAGCGAGTGCCGCAAGCTCGGCATCCGGCACCTGACCCTGTACACCTTTTCCAAGGAGAACTGGGCCCGTCCCAAGGAGGAGGTCAGCTTTTTGTTCGACCTCTTCAGGCGATTTTTGACCAACGAGCTGGACCAGCTACTGGAACAGGACATCCGCCTGAAGATTCTGGGAGAGGTGGACGCACTGCCCCTGGCCACCCGAAAGGTCCTGAAGCACGTCATGGCCTCCACCGAGCACTGCGCCGGCATGACCCTGAACCTGGCCGTGAACTATTCCAGCCGGGACGAGATCGTGCGCGCCGCCCGCAAGCTGGCCGAGGCCGGGACGCCACCTTCAGAAATCACCGAGGACGTTTTCGCGGCGCAGCTGTACACCGCCGGGCAGCCCGACCCGGACCTGATCATCCGCACCAGCGGGGAACAGCGTCTGTCCAACTACCTATTATTCCAGGCCGCTTACGCGGAGTTCTACTTCACGGACACCTTCTGGCCCGATTTCGACGAGGCCCAGCTGCACAAGGCTTTAGAGGATTTTGCCGGGCGCAAACGCCGTTTTGGCAAGACCGGCGAACAGGACACCTAACCCGGAGACCGCAGCATGGCCCTCTCCTCCTCACACACGAAACGCATCATTACGGCGTTGCTCCTGCTCCCGCTGCTGGTACTGGCCATCACTCTCAGGGGCTGGTTCGAATTCGCCCTGCTCTCGGCCATCGCCGCAGGCGGGTTGTGGGAATTCTACGGCATGTTCTGGACCGGGGGACGGCACCTGCCGCTCAAGGTCGCCGGCCTGGTCCTGGGCACGCTGATCCTGCTGGCCGGGAAATGGAATCAGCCCGGGTTGATCCTGACCGCCCTGGTGGCCGCCTTCTGGATCTCCAACCTCTGGTTCCTGAAACGCTACAGCCAGCATCCCGAAGACCAGAGCGAGGAATACTCCTACGGCTTGGCCTCGGTGTTCATTTCGGGACTGCTGTATGTCCCGCTGCTGTTGCAGTTCGCCCTGGGTTTCGAGCGCATGGAGATCGCGCTGGTATTGCTGGCCGTCTTTGCCTCGGACACAGGGGCCTTCTACGTCGGTTCGCTCATCGGCGGGCCCAAGGTCTGGCCCATGGTCAGCCCCAAGAAGACCTGGGCCGGAAGTCTGGGCGGCATGGCCTCCAGCATGCTGGTCTGTCTGATCGCCGGCGCCGTGGACGAATACTGGCTGGCCGGGGCCGGGGCAGGCCGCCCGTGGTGGATGTGGACGCTGTTGGGCATCGGCCTGAATATCTCCTCCCAGTTCGGCGACTTCTTTGAGTCCGCCCTGAAACGGCGCCAGAACGTCAAGGATTCCGGGAAGATGTTGCCAGGCCATGGCGGCATCCTGGACCGCATCGACAGCCTGCTCCTGGCCGTGGCCAGCTACGCGGGGCTGGACGCCCTGTTCAACTTTTTCCGCTAGGCCAAACACATCGGCCAGACCAATAGACCGGACAAACAGGCATCACTCGAGCAAGACACCCCATGATGAACTACATCTCCCCGCTGCCCACACATTCGCCCTCGCCCAAGCCCCTGGTGCTGTTGGGCAGCACAGGCTCCATCGGCATCAGCGCGCTCAAGGTCGTGGCCCAGCACCCCGGACGATTCCAGGTCCTGGCCCTGGCCGGAGCCCGCAACGCCGTTCGGCTGGCCGAACAGGCCGCGGCACTGCGCCCACCGCTCTTGGCCGTGCTGAACCAGGAGACAGCTGCCCAGTTGAAATCACTGCTGCCCGCCGGGTATGCCCCTGAGATTCTCATCGGCCCTGAGGGGTATGTTCAACTGGCGACCCTGCCCGAGGCCCACACCGTGCTGGCGGCCCAGGTGGGTGCCGCCGGTCTGGTCCCGGCCCTGGCCGCCGCCCGTGCAGGCAAGACCATCGCCCTGGCCAACAAGGAAGCCCTGGTCCTGGCCGGGCATCTGTTCCGCGAGGCCTGCCACCGCACCGGAGCCGCCATCCTGCCCGTGGACAGCGAACACAACGCCCTGTTCCAAGGGCTGGCCGGACAACACCCCTCACGCGTGCGCCGCCTGCTGCTCACGGCCTCGGGTGGTCCTTTCCGGGGCAAGAGCGCCGAGGAACTCAAGGCCGTGACCCGCGAGCAGGCCCTCGCCCATCCCAACTGGTCCATGGGCGCCAAGATCAGCATCGACTCGGCCACCCTGATGAACAAGGGACTGGAGGTCATCGAGGCCTTCCATCTGTTCGGCCTGCCTGCCGAAAGGATCGAAGTCGTGGTCCATCCCCAGAGCATCGTCCACTCCCTGGTGGAGTTCGAGGACCGTTCCATGCTCGCCCAGTTGGGCCCCCCGGACATGCAGATCGCCATCGCCTATGCCCTGGGCTGGCCCGAAAGGCTGCCTCTGTCCCTGGAGCCGCTGGACCTGGTGCGGGCCGGACACTTGACCTTTGAGGCCCCGGCATTAGATATATTTCCTTGCCTTGGCTTCGCGTTCCAGGCCCTTCAGGCGGGTCCCAGCTACCCGGTGGTGCTCAACGCCGCCAACGAGGTCGCCGTGGAGCTGTTCCTGAAGGGGACCCTCGGCTTCTCGGACATCCCGGCACTGGTGGCACGGGCCCTGGATGGCCATGCCGGAACCGATGCCGAGAGCCTGGAGGCCATCCTCACCGTGGATAGCGAGACCAGGGACCAAGTCAGACGTTGGGCGTCGTAGCCCCCAGCCGGACACACCCGGACCACGCACAACACCGTCGCCACGCCGTCGGTATGGAGTAATGTTGCCCATGCAGGGAACCATCGCAGTCATTCTCGTTCTCGGAGCGCTGATCTTCTTCCACGAACTGGGGCATTTCATCGTCGCCCGCCTGATGGGCATCGGCGTCAAGGCCTTTTCCCTGGGCTTCGGCCCCAAGCTGCTGGGCTTCCGTCATGGCCAGACCGACTACAAGCTGTCGCTGATCCCGCTGGGAGGCTATGTCTCTCTGCTGGGCGAGGGCGGTGCCGAGGACGACCTTCCCGAGGGCTTCACCCGCGAGGAAAGCTTCGCCCTGCGCCCGCCCCTGCACCGGATGCTGGTGGTGGCCGCCGGACCAATTTTCAATTTCATGCTGGCCTGGTTCATTCTCTGGGGTCTGTTCTTCTCCCAGGGCAAGATGGACTTAAAACCCGTGGTGGGCACGATCCAGGAAGCCAGCGCGGCCCAGATCGCAGGCATCCAGCCCGGTGACGTCATCACCGCCATCGACGGTGAGCCCGTCATCTTCTGGAAAGAAATGACCGTCATGATCCAGGAGAGCGAAGGACGCACCCTGCACTTTAGCTTGGACAGGGATGGCCGAATCATCGAGCTTCAAGTCACCCCCCGACTGTCCGAAAACAAAAACCTGTTTGGAGAGATCATCTCCACCCCCATGGTGGGTATCGGCTCGCGCGGCGACGTGGTCACCCAGCCCATGTCCTTTGGCGATGCCATGGTCGAGGGTGGAGTGCAGACCCTAGACTACATCAAGGTCACCCTCCAGGCACTGCTCAAGATCGTGACGCGCTCCATCCCCCTGGATAACGTGGGCGGACCCATCATGATCGCCCAGCTGGTGAGCGACGGAGCCGCGCAGGGACTGGCCAGCGTGTTGTTCCTGACCGCCATCATCAGCGTCAACCTGGGACTGATCAACCTCTTCCCCATTCCCGTGCTGGACGGCGGACACATCCTGTTCTGCGGCCTGGAGATGATCTTCCGACGCCCCGTGTCCGAACGCTGGCAGATCATCACCACCCGGATGGGCATCGTGTTTCTGGTGATGCTCATGGGTCTGGCCATCTTCAACGATCTGTACCGGCTCTTTTCCTAGGGGAACCATGGCCAGAATCCCCCTCTCCAAGCGCGCCCCCACCCCGCAGCTGGTCCTGAACGGCAGCGAGCGGCGGCTCCAGCTGGTCCTGGCCGAGGAAGGCCGCTTGCTGGCCAGCCAGGAGATGGGCGTGGCGGGCAGCGCCATGCAGCATCTGGTCCCCGCCCTGCAAAGCCTGCTCGAGCGCCTGGAGCTGGCCCCCACGGACCTGAGCGGCATCGCCTGCGTGCGCGGCCCCGGGAGCTTCACAGGACTGCGCATGATCCTGGCCACGGCGCTGGGTCTGTCACGGGCCGCGAACGTGCCCCTGGCCGGGCTGGACTATCTGCCGCTCATCGCCGCCGGTCCCGCCCCGCTGCTTGAAGGCACCCTGGCCGTGGTCACCCATTCCCGGAGCCGTCAGGTCTATATCCAGACCTTTTCGGCCCCCGAGGGACAGGCCCTGAGCGATCCGCAACCCTTCCTGCTGGACCAGGCCGCCGCCGTCCTCGGAACCCTGACCGCCCCGGTCTGCGCCGTGGGCAGCGGGCTGCGCAACCACCTCGACTTCTTCCTGGCAACCCTGCCCGAGCTGCGCATTCTGGACGAGGGCTTCGATCATCCCCTGCCCCATGTCCTGGCCCGGGCCGCCGCTGCAGCGGCGTATGCCCACGCCCCCATCGAGCCGTTGTATCTGCGCGCCTCGGACGCCGAGGACAATCTCGCAGACATCGCCGCACTCCGGGGCATCGCCCCGGACGAAGCCCAGCGCAGGCTGGTCAAGGCCACCAGCACGATCACGGCCCCGCATTGCCTGCACGACCACGACTAGACCAGCGCCGTTTCCGCATCCGGCTCGGCCTGTCACCCGTTGAAGCCGCTGCTTCCGAGGCCCCCAAGCCCAGGCAGGCCTCTGCCCCTTGATCGCCCCTGATGATTTCAGACCGGCAGTTCAACACCCCCATTCCTCCGCCCCAGCCCATGACATTTTCACTATTTACGAGTTCGCGAAACTCCAGCCCTAAAGTTCCGCTTTCGCAAAGACGATGAGACTCCCAGCACAGGGACAAACAGGAGCCACAGGATTGGCTCCTCAGGAACCAAGGATTCGGTTCCAATTGTCCGGGTGCTATCCTATCGACCGGCAAGGACGCCGGCACAGAAGCTTTCATGGAGGAAAGTGACATGTCCTTGGTTATCAATAATAACCTGATGGCAATGAATGCCGCCCGCAATCTGAGTAATTCCTTCGGAGCCCTCTCCGTTTCCGTCCGCCGCCTATCTTCGGGCCTACGCATCACCACCGCCGCCGACGATGCCGCCGGCATGGCCATCCGCGAGATCATGCGCTCGGACATCGCCGCCCTGAACCAGGGAGTGCGCAACGCCAACGACGCCATCTCCCTGATCCAGACCGCAGACGGAGCCCTGGCCGTCATCGACGAGAAGCTGGTGCGCATGAAGGAACTTGCCGAACAGGCGGCCACGGGTACCTACAACTCCGATCAGCGTCTGATCCTGGACTCCGAGTACCAGGCCATGGCCTCGGAAATCACCCGCATCGCCAACGCCACGGATTTCAACGGCCTGTATCTGCTCAACGGCAATCTCTCCAGCGATACCCACGATGGTTCCGGCCTTGTCGCCTCAGGCAAGATGAAGATCCACTTCGGCACGGCCAACGACAGCGCCGAAGACTACTATTACATCAAGATCGGCAATGCCACGGCCTCGGCTCTGGGTGTGGGCAACCAGGCCGCTTCGGGTTCCGGATACGCCATCTCCACCCAGTCGGCCGCGCAGAACGCCCTGGAAGGCATCAACGAGGCCATCGTCTCCAAGGACAAGATCCGGGCCGGGCTTGGCGCCATGCAGAACCGCCTGCAGAACACCATCACCAACCTCCAGATCCAGGCCGAGAACCTGTCGGCCTCGGAGTCGAGAATTTCGGACGTGGACGTGGCCCTGGAAATGACTAACTTCGTGAAGCAGCAGATCCTGTCGCAGGCGGCCACGGCCATGCTGGCCCAGGCCAACTCCCTGCCGCGTATGGCCATGCAGCTGCTCGGCGGGTAATGAATGAACAGACGGAGTAAGGATACTTAACAACCAACGTTCCGGGCCGTGCATCCGCGGTTCGGTCTCGTGCGCTTTTGGTGGCATCAACATTGCATTTCAAGCAATGACTAACCGCCAACCGGAATTTTCTGCACGAGAGGAATAAACCTATGGCAGGCGACTACCTCGAATCAGGCGCCATCCATTTCACGGGCCTTGGCAACGGAACGGACTTCGACTCCATCATCCAGGCCATGGTCCAAGCCCAGAGCTTCCATAAGAACAGGCTTGAGACGTGGAAATCGGAGTGGGAAGAAAAGCAGACGTCCTTCCAGGACCTGAATAGCACGCTATTGTCTTTGAAGACCCATATGGAGTCCATGGACCGGCCCAGTGAATTCTTCTCCAAGGATGTCTCGTCCACCGACGAGGACGTACTGACCGCCTCGGCGGACAGCAGCGCCTCCGAAGGCAACCACGTCATCCTGGTGGACCAGCTGGCTCAGAACAAGATCCAGACCAACAGCACCGGCTACGCCAATTCCACGACGAACATCAACAGCACCGGCTCGGACCAGACCCTCGTCCTGACCTACAACGGCGAGGCCGCGGTGACCATCACCATTCCAGCAGGCACCACCCTGGCTGGCGCGGTGAACATGATCAACAAGGACGCCGACAACCCCGGGGTCCGGGCATCCATCGTCAGTGACGGCACTTACTCCTACCTCCAGATGCGGGGCATGGACATGGGCTCTGGAGCAAGCATCTCCATGGCGGGTTCCACCCTGTCCGGCTACGATGACACCGGCGGCAACTGGGACATCAACCAAGCCAACCAGAACGCCCGAATCCGTGTGGATGGCTGGCCCACCACCTCCTGGATCGAGTCGGACAGCAACACCATCGCCGACACCATCGAAGGGCTGACATTCACGCTGAAAAGCATCCCCTTCGGGCAGTCCAACGCCACGGTCACGATCTCGGTGTCCAACGACACCGAGGCCATCACGGAAAACGTGCGCGGTTTCGTGGACAAGATCAACGAGGTCCGCAAGCAGCTTATCGACCTGACCAGGTTCGACGAGAACATGAAGCGAGGGGCCCTGCTGCAAGGTAACTACGGCTTGCAGATGATCTCCACCATGCTCAAAGACGTGACCTCGCAAAAGGGCGTGGGCTTCGATTACGACGACGACATCATGTCCACCCTGTCCCAGATCGGCATCCTGACCGACGCCGAGGAAGGTTCGCCCACCCGTGGTCTGCTGACCTTTGACGAGGAGATCTTCAGCGAGGCCATGAAGGACGACCCCGCTGCCGTGGCCAGCCTCTTCAGCGCCTATTTCGAGGGTGATACCAACTCTCCGAACTTCACCTACGAGTCGCACGTCCAGGGCGTGACCCAGGCGGGCACCTACGCGGTGGAGTACACGGTGGACGGCAGCGGAACCATCACCGCCGCGACCATCGGCGGTCAGACGGCGACGATCATCGGCAACCAGATCACCGGCCCGGCCGGCACGGACATGTCCGGTCTGGCCATCGACATCGTCAACACCTCGGCAGGCACCTACAGCGGCGAGGTCCGCCTCAAACTGGGCAAGGCCGGTGAAATGGCCGAGAGCCTGAAAACCATCACCAGTTCCGTGGACGGCCCGTTGCATATCCTGGAAGACAACTACCAGGACATCATCGACAACATCGGCGAAAAGATCGACCACGAGACGGACCGCATCTCGCGCATGGAGCGCAACACGCGCAACAAATTCGCCAGGCTGGAATCCACGCTGTCCCACTACGACAGCATCATGAAATCACTTGATAGCCAAATCACTTCTCTCAGTGCGAAGTAGTTTCAGGACCAGGAGAGTCACTCATGATCAAAGCTGCACAGGCTTATTTCGCCACCCAGGTGACCACCACGTCGCAGAGCGATCTGTTACTCATGCTCTATGAGGGAGCCATCAAGTTCCTGAACCAGGCCAAGGTCAAGATCGACGAGAAGAACTTTGCCCAAAAAGGCATCCTCATCTCCAAGGCCATGGACATCATCGGTGAACTGGACAGCAGCCTGAATTCGGACAAAGGGGGCGAGGTCGCCAAGAACCTGCACCAGCTCTATTTCTATTGCAACGCGCGCCTGCTGCGCGCCAACATGGACATGAACAACACCCTGGTGGACGAGGTCATCCGCATCCTGACCTCGCTGCGCGAGGCCTTTGAGATCATCAAGGACGACGCCCCCCAGGTCGCCCCGCCCACCGGCTCCGCACCCCAGGTGCGCCACATGGCAGCGGCAGGGACGCAGCAGGGACCACCCAAGGCCTCCGCCGCCCATGCCAGCCGGGCCTATGGCGGCGGTCAGCAGGCTCCGACACAGGAAACAAATGAGTCTGACGAGATGCCTGTGGAGCCCGCCTCGTCCCAGACGTCAACGCAAACCTTGCAGGCCCCCGAGGCCCCGGGCGCGCGCCGGTCCACCACGCCGCCCCCGGGCGCTCCGGTGTTGGTCAGGCCCGCAGAATCATCCCCGCAGCCCAAACCCGGGCCGTCCCTGTTGCGCAAGCCCGGTCTGCCCGGGGCTTACGGTCGTCAGGACCCCACAAGGTAGCCATGTCCACCCCGGACGCCCCTCTCCCGATCCTGCACATTACGGGAAGCCTTGGGCTGGGAGGCACGGAGAAGACCCTGCAACTCTTCGTCAGCCACCTGGACCGCACCCGTTTCAGGCCCATGGTCTTCGCCTTCGCCGACGGCCCTCGTCGTGCCCTGTTGTCCAAGTTGGGCATCGATGTCTTCGTGGGCGGGGATCTGTTGGAAATCATGCAACGCCTGCGGCCTGCCATCGTGCACCTGCACCGCCCCGGCTGGCCGGAGCCCAAGCTGCTCCGACTGCTCAAGCTGGCCCGCGTCCCCGCGGTTGTGGAAACCAACGTCTTTGGCCGCTTCGACCCCAGCCCCCAGGCCGAAATCATCGATCGCCACCTGTTCGTGTCCCGCTTCTGCCTGGAGCGCTACTCACAGATGAACGACGTGGACACCAGCAGTCCCCGCTACCAGGTGCTGTACAATCCCGTGGACACTGATCTCTTCAGCCGTCGGCCCGAACAACGCAAACCCGCCGTGCCCACAGTGGGTCGCCTGTCACGCCCGGACCCCGGCAAATGGTCGCCGCTGGCCCTGGAGATGCTGCCCCACCTGCGGACCCACATCCCGGACGTCTGCTACCGGATCATCGGCGGCACCCCCGAGGCCCGACACTGGGTCAAGGCCAATGCCCTTGAGAATCATGTGGAATTCTGCGATGCTGTCCACACAGACGAAGAGCTGACGGACTTTTTCCAGGGCATCTCGGTCCTGGCCCATGCCAACGACACGGGTGAAAGTTTCGGGCTGGTCATCGCCGAGGCCATGGCCGCCGGTCTGCCGGTAGTCACCCACCCCTGCCCCGAGCCCAGGGACAACGCCCAGCTCGAACTGGTGGACCATGGGCGCACCGGACTTGTGGCGAACACGGCCGAGGAGTACGCCGCTGCCGTGGCCTGGCTGCTGAACCATCCACGCCAGGCTGCTGCCATGGGCGAGGCCGGACGGGCCAAGGCCCAACGCCTGTATCGCGCCCAAACCGTGACCCGACAGCTGGAAGACATCTATCTGGACCTCCTGCACTCATCCCAAACCACAGTCGGACACCCCCATGCACGAGCACCCATTCAGACAATACAGCACCGAAATCCTGCGCTTTGATCTGGGCGAACAGGTCGAAGACTCCCGCCCCCTGCCCGACATGCCCCCGGACCGTGCGCAGCAGGCCATGCTGCTGCTGCTCAAAGCCTGGCGCAAGGAGCCCCGGCCCGCCATCGTGCTCACGGGCCTGGGGGACGGCACCGTACCGCGCCTGCTCGACGCAGCCCTGCCCCCGGAGGTGACGATCATCATCTCCGAACGCGATACCCGCCGGGCGCGCGAGGCCTTGCAGGACCCTGCCGCCCCCTGGAACATACAGGACGGACGGACCCACCTCCTGGCCGACTCTTCGCCCATGGCCCATTTCATGCTTTGGAGCCTGCATGGCCTGACCCCCGGCACTGCCCTGCTGCGGGCCGTGCCGGGCGGAGATCATCGGAGCTGGACCCAGGTCCGGCAGATGTTCAACAGCGCGCTCCCACTGGATGTCCCCCGAGCGGCGCAGACCCCACCCCTGACCCTGGCGGCCATCCTCGCCCCGGACGATCCCGGCCTGCCTGAGTTCTTTGCCCAGGTGCCGCCGTTCGTGCACGAAGTCCTCGTGCTCTGGGACGGACAGACCCCGCCCGAGACGGGCTATGCTTGCGCCGCGCCCGTACGCCATCTGGCTCGCCCCCTGAACAACGATTTCGCTGCCCAGCGCAACGCCCTGCTGAGCGAATGCCGCACCAAGTGGATCCTGTCCCTGGATGCGGACGAACGCCTCTCCACCGCAGGCTGGGAGGCCTGCCGCAGGCTCGCCGCGCGCGGCGACGCCAACAACGCGGGCGGCTTCTACCTGCCTCGCAAGACCCTGGCGCGCGACGCCAAGGCGATCCTCACGGGCTACGGCCTGTGGCCCGATCTGCAGTTGCGCCTCTTCCGCTGGACCGGCGGCCTCGGGTACGAGCGCCCCATCCACGAACGCTTGACCGGCATCCGTGGCCCCTTCGGCATCGCCCTGAACACGTCCATCCTGCACCTGTCGCACGTGCTCAAGACCCCGGAGGAACTGCGCCGCAAGCTTGCCGGATTCGACAGCGCCGGGGCGGGCAGGGTCAACCATACCCTGTCGCAGGACTATCCAACCCTGCCCACGGAATTCTTCCCCGAGATCGGCTCGGCCGACGAACTCAAGGCCCTGATTCTGCCCTTTGACCCCTCCTGAGAAAGCAGACACCCGGCCGATGATCCCGACCGCTTGGCCCTCATCCTCCGCAAGCCCCATCCTGTGCCAATGGCAGAAGGCCGACCGCGCTGGTGGCAATCAGCCCAAGGCCGAAGTATTCCCGGTTTGCGGCTGCTTTTCAGGACCTCTCTACAGGGGTTTTCCGGCCCCTGCCGCAAATCAGGACCCGGGACGAGGACTTGTTGATTCCAAAGCCCGGGCAGGGTATCCTGTACAGACAAACACAAAAACAAGGTAAACTATGGATATCACCTGCCCCAAATGCCAGTTTTCCCGTCAGGTTCCCGACGACAAAATTCCCGGGCGCTCCGTCAACGCCACCTGCCCGCAATGCGGCGAAAAATTCCGCTTCCGCAGCCCCGGGGAGCTGGTCGAACCTGCGCCCGTGGCGGAGGCCCCTCCGCTGAAGCCTGTGGCCGACCCAGTGCAGGAAGCCCCGCGTCAAGCCCCAGAGGCGACGGGCACGGAGGAGGTTCAAGCACCCCCTGCCCCGGAGCTGCCCTTCCCCTCCGAGGATTCCGATTTCAGGATGCTCTCGGGACCGGGCAGCCCGGAACCTTCCGATGCAAGCACGCCCGCTCAGCCACAGCCCGATGCAGCCCCCCAGGACAACCAAGCCGGACATGACGCCGCCCCCGAGGACGCCCCGCAGCAGGCAACGCCCCCGTCGAACGGATCCACGCGCGCACCCGGCGGTTCCAGCGACATCTGGCAGCGTCTGGACGACCTGGGCAAGGCCCACCCCGGACGCAAAACGGAAAACGGCAGCTACAGCTTCCAGGGCAAGCCATCCGAGACGGACACCGAGGCCGACACGGTAGCCGTGCCCTTCGAGGACCTGGAGCGCTACGGTTTCTTCGGCGGCCTGTGGGAAACCATCCGCCGCACCCTGTTCAACCCCGGCCTGTTCTTTGAGGCCATGCCCCTGAACACGGGGTTGGGCAGGCCCCTGATCTTCTACATCCTGCTGGGCGAACTGGCCTACATGTTCATGGCCGTCTGGGAAGCCGCCGGGTTGGACCCCTTTGCCTTCTTCTCGGGCCGGGGCCAGGAAGCGGCCAGCGACCTGGGCTTCTTCGCCGCCCTGAGTGGGCACTTCGTGCTGATGTTCATCATGCCCCTCTTGTTGTGCGCCGCCATCTACGTCAATGCGGGCATCGTGCACCTGCTGCTGAAAATTTTCCGCGCCGGAGACTCAGGATTCAAGGCCACCTTCCGGGTCTGCTGCTATGCCAACGCCACGGGCCTGCTCTATGCCTTGCCCTTCGTGGGCATCCCCCTGAGCTTTTTGTGGCAGATCGTGGTTATTGTGGCGGGCCTGAAAGCCGTACACAGGACCTCCTACCTCTCGGTGCTGCTGGCCTATTCGCCCATCATCCTGCTCGGCCTGATGGCCTTTGCCGCGCCGTTCATCACTCCGGCGGACATACCGCCGAGCATGTAAGGGACCGCGACCGTGATCAATCGTCTTCTGGGCTACTGGAGGCGCTGGCGGGATGCCAGACAACTGGAAAAGCACATCTCGCCCAGGGTCTTTGTCGAACTCTCGGCCGAGCTCAAGGAGTTGGCCCGGACAGCGTCAAAAGTCCGGCACAACGAGCCCGATTTCCAGGCCCGCGTGACCCGCATCCAAAAAGAGATGAATCAGTTGGGAGAGCTGGCCTCCAAGCCTGAGTTCAAGCGACTGTCGCCCGCCAAGCGGCTGGAACTGCGCAAGAGCCTGCTACTGTCCAAGGCCCAGTTGCTGGAGAGCATGCACAACGCCGAACCGCCCACCACCACCCTGCAATAAGCCGCACGCGTTGCGGTATGCATCTTGCTAAGTCCCGTACAGCGGGGAATATCCCCGCAAGGCGGCCTCGTGCCGCAAAGGTTCAACAGCAACCACTACGAGGACATCATCATGACCCTTCGCCGTTTGGCCGCCCTCCTTCTGGCCTGCCTGACTGCGCTCTCGCTCGCCGCGTGCAACGCCAACGTGGGTGCCGGAGTCACCGCCGACTTTTCCAGCACCCCCACGCTGTATATCGACCAGTTCGTGGAGCGGCCCTGGCTGCCCGAAATATACGTCCAGCCCCTAACAGCCCCCCTGGCGCCGTTGACCGCCGTGCTGGTCCCGTTGCGCATGCGCACCCACTATTCCAACGCCACCGGCCTTTCCGAGGAGTTGACCCGGGTCTTCTGGAACGCCTGGCTCAAGCAGCGGGTCTTCCCCGGGCTGATGATGCTCGAAGGTGAAAAATGGCGCGGTGGTCAAGGCATCATGACCATGCCTTCCGCCGGAGCTGCCGACCTGGTCATCGGCGGCGAGATCACGCACCTGATGTTCGGTGGCACTTCGGGCGACACCGAACTGGCCGTGCGCCTGGAGATTTACGACGCGGCCACGGGCGACCTCTTGTGGTCCATGGCCCATGCGGGCAGCATGTCCACCGGGCTGACCCAGGATTACGTCTTTTTCCTCAAGAAGAACCGCCTGCCCTCCTCGCCCATGCTCGCCGTAGCCCAGGCCCTGGCCCAGGACATGGGTGATCCCATGCGCAACTGGAATTACGGGCAAACCAAGGAGCAGGAAGAACAGACTCCCCTGGAATGATCCTGGCGGACGAAGCATCCATCGTGTAGCTTTGGGCGGTGGCGATTTGACCTCGGTCAAAGCGCCACCGCCCGTTCGCATTGTAGGGAGGTCTCATGAAAACCAAGCGACATACGCTGGAACTGGCAGGGGATGGCTTTCACGTCACTGCCTGCTTCGGCGCCGACGCCTGCGAGCACAGGGCCATCGAGTCCCCGGCCCTGCCCCAGCGCCTTTTTGACGCACTAGGCGAACTGGGCATCGGCGACACCCTGCGTGGGCGCGTCGGCACCCAGCTCAAGGCCCATCACATCATCAAGATCGCCATCTCCTATTGCCCCAACGCCTGCGCCCGCTCACAGATCGCGGACGTGGGGCTCATCGGAGCCGCCCCACCCGCCTTCGATCCCACCTGCTGCACCGCCTGCGGGGCCTGTTCCCAGGCCTGCCGCGAGGACGCCATCCGCCTGGACAGTGCCGAGGCCCTGGTGGGCATCGATTACGATAAATGCGTCAACTGCGGGGCCTGCGCCAAGGTCTGCGCCAACCACTGCATCACCAACAGGGTCATGGGCTACCGGCTGATGCTGGGCGGCAAGCTAGGCCGTCATCCCCGCTTCGGCGAGGAACTGACCGGCCTGCGCCAACCCCACGACCTGCCGCGGCTCGTGGCCCGCTGCATCAAGAACTATCTGCAACTGGCCCAGGGCCACGAGCGCCTGGGAGATGTGGTCTCCCGCGTGGGAGCCGCCGCCCTGGAACAACCGGACCACAAATAATGCCTCTGCTGCTCGCGCACCTGCCCGCCATCCTCTCCATGTGGCTTCTGGGAGCGCACGCCCTGCGGAATGGGCAACCCGGGCTGATGCTGGTCTGGACCCTGATTCCCGCACTCTTTCTGCTGCGCCGGGGCTGGGTACGCCGCGCCGGGCAGATCATTCTGGCCGCCGGGGTCTTCCTCTGGGCCGACGCCGGCAGAGCCCTGATCCAGATACGCACCGGTCTGGACCAACCCTGGACTCGGCTGGCGCTGATCCTGGCCGGGCTGATCCTGCTCTCGGTTCTGAGTATCCTGCTCCTGGAATCGCGCCGGGTCGCCCGACAGGCCGACCACGATCCCGGGCCACAATGGGCTCCGGCCTGGGCCTTTGCCCTATGCGCCGCATTGCTGACCATCACCCGGACCAAGGTCTCCTTCCCCATCCTGCTGCCCGACCGCTTCCTGCCAGGCAGCGGCTGGCTGCTGGTGCTGGGCCTGTCCATCTACGCCGCCGAACTGACGCGCGCCTTCCTGATGCCAAGCCTCACGCCCCGCCATTGGAGCGCCAAACGCCTCAAGCTGTGGGTCCTGTTCTCCTTTGTCTTCTTCCTGCAGCTTGTCCTGGGTTTGGCCGGGGCCGAACGATTCCTGATGACCGGGCAGCTGCACCTGCCCGTGCCCGCGCTGATCATGGCCGGGCCCATCTATCGGGGCGAAGGCTTCTTCATGCCAATCCTGTTTCTGTCCACCGTGGCCTTGGTGGGCCCGGCCTGGTGCAGCTGGTTGTGTTACATCGGGGCCTGGGACGGATGGAGCTGCCGCGCCCAACAACGCCCAGCCGCCCTGCCGCGCTGGCGGCAGCCCCTGCGCGTGGGCTTGGCGGCTCTAGTTGCTGCCTCGGCCTGGGGCCTGCGCACCTGGGGCGCTCCGCTCTCGGTGGCCTTGGCGCTGGCCACCGGATTCGGGCTGGCCGGAGTGGCCATCATGCTGACCCTGTCACGGCGCAGCGGGGTCATGGTCCACTGCACCGCCTTCTGCCCCATCGGCGTACTGGCGGGGATCCTGGGCAAACTGAATCCCTTCCGGGTGCGCATCACCGAGGGCTGCACGGGCTGCGGCGTATGCGCCGTCGTCTGCCGTTACGACGCCCTGGACGAAGGGCGCATCGAACGTGGCAAGCCGCGCCTGTCCTGCACCCTGTGCGGCGATTGCGTGAGCAGTTGCCCGCACTCGGCCATGCACTATACCTTTCCCGGCCTGAGCCACTCCAACGCCCGCGCCCTGTTCACCGTCCTGATTGTGGCTGCACACGCGGCGTTTCTGGGCCTGGCGCGCATCTGAGCGCAGCGCCACCTGTCTTTTATCCCTGGATTCGCGTACGCTGGCATTGCCCCCCCATCACCACTGAGCCAACGCGCACGGCCCGAATGACATGAGCTGAAGGAGACAGCAGTGCCCGCATTCCGTTCGCTGAACATATCCACCAAGCTGCTCATCAGCGCGCTGGCTTTCGTCTTGCCCGTCACCGTCTTGTCCGTGTTCATGGACCTCTCGTTCCGCTATGACATCCGCATCGCCGAGACCGAGCTGACCGGCATCGCCACCCTTGAATCCTCCACGGTCTTGATGCGTCTGGCTGCAGAACAGCAATACCTGCAGGAGGTCGCCACCCACGGAGCGCTGGACGCTCCGGCCAAGCTGGCTGCCGTCGAAACCAGCATCGACGAGCTGCTGGCAGGCCTTGAAGCCAACCAGGCAACCTTTCTTGCCGATCTCCTAGCCAACGCCCCCGAAGGCGTAACCAGCATTCTCCAGGACAAAATCAAGCCCGCAGACCTGCTGCACACCTGGGCTAACGCCAGAAACGGAAACCCCGGGGCCTCCGAACGCTTCCAAAAAAGCATCCGCCAATTCATCCGGGGCGTGGCCGACTGCTCGCAGCTGACCGTAGACCCCGCCCTGGACAGCGCTTATCTGGTGGACGCCATCCTCTTTGCCGTGCCCGAATCCCTGGGGCACCTGCACCAGACCAAGCTCCTCGTGTTCAGGCAGCTGATGGACAAAAAGGACATGGATGCCACCCTCCAGGCCGACATCGACGCCCACATCGTGCGCCACGAGGACGACCTGCAATCCATCCTGAACGGCGGCCAAGGCTCGCTGATGATGGATGAATCTTTCTATGGCCGTAGCGTGGGACTCCAGGCCAACCTCAAGCCTGCCCTGGAATCCTACGCCAAGGACGCCACCCGATTCATTGAGCTATTACGCGTCTTCCACTCCGGCGGGACCATACCCCCGGCCTTCGACGCTCTCTGCACCAGGACCCTCACCGACCTGGACACCCTGTTCGATGTGGGCCTGAACGAACTCCGGGCCCTGATCCAGCACCGTCTGGACAGCTACCGCGCCTGGCGCGACATGGGTTATGGATTCAGCGCCCTGGCCCTGCTTTTGGCCGTCATTCTGATCCAGCGGACTTACCGCAGCGTCATCGCCTCCATCAGCAAGGTCCGCCGCTACTCAAGCGAGGTGCGCGCGGGCAACTACAACGCCGAGATCAATGGCCCCCTGGGCAGCGAAATGCGGGATCTGGCCGACGGCATCAGCCAGATGGTCCTGGAGCTCAAACACAAGCTCGGATACCTGGACGGGATCCTAACCGGACTCACCGTGCCTTGCCTGGTGGTGAACACCGACGAACGCCTGACGTTCATCAACCAGCCCTACCTGGACCTGTACGAACGCCAAGGCTCACCCGACGATTACCTAGGCCTGAATCTGGGCGAGTTCTATTACGGCGACCCGAACCGCGAAACCCTGACCGGACGCGCCATGCGCGAGAACCGATCCTTCCGCATCGACGAGGTCGCGGGCGAGACCAACAAGGGCAACCCGGTGTTCGTGCGCTACGACGTGGCCCCCATCCACGACCTGGACGGCAACCTGACCGGCGCATTTTCGGTAATCACCGATCTGACCAGACTCAAGCAACAGCAGGAACAGATCCTGTTCGACGCCACCCACGACAAGCTCACGGGCCTGCCCAACCGCGTGCTGTTCGCGGACCGCATCCGCCGCACAGCGAAGCACGCCGCCAAGGAGCAGGACCACGGCTACGCCGTGCTGTTGCTGGACGTGGACAACTTCAAGCAGGTCAACGACAGTCTCGGTCACGGCTTCGGGGACAAGCTGATCGTGAACATCGCCGGGCGGCTGAACTCGCTTCTGCGTTCCTGCGATGTCCTGGCGCGCCTGGGCGGAGACGAATTCGCCCTGCTGCTGGACAGGGTGACCGGACCCGACGAGCCCCTGGACCTCGCCAAACGCGTCCACGGGCAGTTCGCCAAGCCGTTTGTCATCGACGGTCACGAGATCTTCGCCTCCACGGGCATCGGCATCGTGATCGGCAGCACTGACCGCCGCTCCCCCGAAGACACCATGCGGGACGCGGATACGGCCATGTACCGCGCCAAGGACAAAGGTCTTGGGCGATCCCTGGTCTTTGACCAAACCATGCACGACACCGCCCGGGAACGCCTGGAGCTGGAAACGGACATGAAACGCGGTGTGGAGCGCGACGAGTTCGTGCCTTACTACCAGCCCATCATGGACCTGGGCACCGGTCGGATCAGCGGTTTCGAGGCCCTGGTGCGCTGGAATCACCCCGCCAAGGGTCTGGTCCCCCCAGGCAAATTCATCCCCCTGGCCGAATCAAACGGGCAGGTGGTGCCCATGGGCAAAAGGATGCTGGAACAGGCCCTGACCCAGGCTGCGGCCTGGAGGCGCGAAGTGCCCGGATTCGAGGGGCTGACCATGAGCGTCAACCTTGCGGTGCCGCAGCTCATGCGCCCGGACATGGCCGATGTCGTGGCCAGGATACTGACCGACACGGGCATGCCCCCAGCCCAGGTCAAGCTGGAGATCACCGAAAGCGGCCTGATGGGCAATGCAGAGCGCGCGCTGGAAGCCCAGAAAAGACTCAAAGCCCTGGGCGTGAACCTGTCCATCGACGATTTCGGAACCGGCTATTCCTCGCTATCCTACCTCTCGCGCTTCCCCTTCGACTTCTTGAAGGTGGACCAGTCCTTTGTCTTCGTGATGCAGGACAGCGAAGAAAACATGGAGATCGTGCGTTCCATCGTCGCCCTGGCGCACAGCCTGGGCAAAAAGATCATCGCCGAAGGAGTGGAAACCACCAAACAGCTGGCCCTGCTGCGGACTCTCGGCTGCGAATACGGTCAGGGCTACCTGTTTGCCAAACCCCTGCCTCCCGCCGATGCCCGCCGCTTTCTTGAAGATAATCCAATTTGGTAGCTGAAAAACAGTGACAACGCCCGCTCCGTGATTAACAAACTGTGTGGCAATAACCGGCCGTGGCGGCTTTGACTCCGCAGGCCAGAATGACTATGGTGCGACCTCGTTCAAACACGTCGCATACTGATTCTCGCGAGGACAGGTGCGCCCGTTCTCGAAATAATACTGGAGGTTCCCAGAATGATTGGCATCTCGAAACTGTACTGCGGTGCGGTAGAGGCATCTGACGCCCTGCGGTACGGCCGCGACTCCAAGGAACTGCCCTCCCATCTGCTGCAGTTCTCCAAGGATAAAAAGCCGGTGGTGGTCTGGAACATGACCCGCCGCTGCAACCTGAAATGCGTCCACTGTTACGCCCAGGCCATTGACCCCGATGGTCAGGACGAGATCAACACCGAGCAGGGCAAGACCATCATCAAGGACTTGGCCGATTTCGGCGCCCCGGTGATGCTGTTTTCCGGCGGCGAGCCCCTGGTGCGCAAGGACCTGCCCGAGCTGGCCAAATTCGCCACCGAATGCGGCATGCGCGCCGTCATCTCCACCAACGGCACCCTGATCACCCAGGAAAAGGCCCGCGAGCTGAAGGAAATCGGCCTGTCCTACGTGGGCATCTCCATGGACGGCGGCGAAGAAATTCACGACAAGTTCCGCGGCGTGCCCGGCTCCTTCAAGAAGGCCATCAAGGGCATCGAGAACTGCAAGGCCGAGGGCCTCAAGGTGGGCCTGCGCTTCACCCTGAACAAGCGCAACCAGGGCGAAGTGCCCAAGCTCTTCGACATGCTGGAAGACCTGGAAGTGCCACGCATCTGTTTCTACCACCTGGTCTACTCGGGCCGCGGCTCCGAACTGATCAAGGAAGACCTTGACCATCAGGAGACCCGCGATGTGGTGGACCTGATCATGGACCGGACCCGCGCCCTGTTCGACAAGGGCAAGGAGAAGGAGGTCCTGACCGTGGACAACCACGCCGACGGCCCCTACGTCTACCTGCGCATGCTGCGCGAGGACCCCGAGCGGGCCAAGGACGTGATGGAGCTGCTGAACTTCAACGAGGGCAACAACTCCGGACGCGGCATCGGCTGCATCTCCTGGGACGGCCAGGTCCACGCCGACCAGTTCTGGCGCAACCACACCTTCGGCAATGTCCTGGAACGTCCGTTCTCCGAGATCTGGATGGACGAGAAGATCGAGCTCCTGCATAAGCTGAAGGACAAGAAGAAACATGTGGGAGGCAGGTGCGCAACATGCAGATATCTCGACATTTGCGCCGGAAACTTCAGGGCGCGGGCGGAAGCATTCTATGGCGACGAGTGGGCGCAGGATCCCGCCTGTTATTTAACAGACGCAGAGATCAAGCGCTAACTATCGGCATCTTCATGCAGACACGAAAACGCCTCAAAGCGGGTTTTGAACTGCTGCTCAGGGCCAGCAACCGCAACGACGCCCACACTGGCGAGTTCGACACGGCCGTGAGCAGGGACTGCGAGCCCCTGCCGCCCGAGCGCATCGCCGCCGCCGAGGAGCGCAAGGCCAAGGCCAAGGCCGATGAACTGGCCATGTGCCGACGCACTCCCAAGATATGAACCGACCCGCCGGGGCGCGCAAGCGCCCCGGCGGTATCCCGAACAGCCGCCAGACGATTCAAGCATCCGCAGGCCGTGCACCCCAAGGGCCTGGCAGGAAGGGAGCTAGCTGATGGACCATCCCATTTTTTTCAGGGGCCGCAGGCTCCGCAAAACATCCGCCCTCAGGGACATCCTCCGCGAAAACATTGTCCAGCCCGAAGATCTGGTCATGCCCTATTTCGTGGTCGAGACCGATGACCCGGACTTCAAGAAACCCATCGGGGCCATGCCCGGCCAATTCCAGCTCTCCCTGGACCAGTTGGAGAAGCAGGTGGCTGGCGCCGTGGCCCTGGGCCTGCGCTCGGTGATCCTGTTCGGCATCCCCCAAACCAAGGACGCCCGGGGCACCGAGGCCTACAACATGGACGGCATCGTCCAGCAGGCGGTGCGCCGCTTAAAGGAAAAGTTCCCACAGCTGATCGTCATCACCGACGTCTGCCTGTGCGAATTCACGGACCACGGCCACTGCGGCCTCATCTCCCCGGGCGATACCAGCGGCACCGTGCACAACGACCCCACCCTGGCGCTTTTGGCCAGGGCCGCGGTGTCCCACGCCAAGGCCGGGGCCGACATGGTCGCCCCCTCGGACATGATGGACGGACGCGTGGCAGCCATCCGCCAGGCCCTTGACGACAACGGCTTCCCAGAACTGCCCATCATGTCCTATGCCGTGAAGTTCGCCTCCTCCTTCTACGGACCGTTCCGCGAGGCCGCGGAATCCACCCCGCAGTTCGGGGACCGCAAGACCTACCAGATGGACCCGGCCAACGCGCGTGAGGCCATGCGCGAGGCCATGGCCGACATCGAGGAAGGTGCGGACATCCTGATGGTCAAGCCCGGCATGCCCTACCTGGACATCATCCACGCCCTGCGCGAGGCCTTCGACCTACCCGTGGCGGCCTATCAGGTCAGCGGCGAATACTCCATGATCAAGGCCGCTGCGGCCAACGGCTGGATCGACGGCAACGCCGTGATGCTGGAATCCCTGACCGCCTTCAAGCGCGCCGGGGCCAAGCTGATCCTGACCTACTTCACCGAAGACTTCCTGCGACTGCGGAACCAATAAGATGAGCAAAGACAAAGACACCTTCGAGCATCCCACGCAGGCCCCCTCGGGCCACCCCCACGGCAAGAGCGGCCACCCCGGCGCACACCCCGGAGGCCATCCCCACGGCAAGGGCGGACATCCCGCCCAACATCCCGAGGGCCATCCGGGCGGCCATCCCGGCGGACAGACCAACAGCGACGGCACCCCCGAGTTGCGGCTCATCGCCTGGGAGATCACCCGCTCCTGCAACCTGGCCTGCAAGCACTGCCGCGCCGAGGCGCACGAGGAACCCTACCCCGACGAATTCGACACCGACGAGGCCAAGGCGCTCATCGACGATTTCGCCAAGGCCGGGAACCCGATCATCATCTTCACCGGCGGCGAGCCCATGCTGCGCAAGGACTGGCCCCAGCTGGTGGAATACGCCACGGCCAAGGGCCTGCGCTGCGTCATGAGCCCCAACGGCACGCTGATCACGCCCGAGACCGCCGCCACAATGAAGGAAGTGGGCGTGCAGCGCGTGTCCATCTCCATCGACGGGCCGGACGCCGCGTCCCACGACGAGTTCCGGGGTGTGAAGGGCGCGTTCGACGCCAGCATGCGCGGCATCGAGTACCTGAAACAGGCCGGGATGGAATTCCAGATCAACACCACCGTGACCCGGGGCAACCTGGGCATGTTCAAGGACATCTTCAAGCTCTGCGAAGGCCTGGGCGCCGCCGCGTGGCACATCTTCCTGCTGGTACCCACCGGGCGCGGGGCCAACCTGGGCGCCGAGGTCATCACCGCCGAGGATTACGAGGACGTCCTGAACTGGTTCTACGATTTCCAGAAGACCACGGACATGCAGCTCAAGGCCACCTGTGCTCCGCATTATCACCGTATCCTTCGCCAGCGCGCCAAGGAGGACGGCATCCCCGTGACCTACGAAAACTTCGGCCTGGACGCGGTGTCGCGCGGCTGCCTGGGCGGGGTTGGCTTCTGCTTCGTGTCGCACACCGGCCAGGTGCAGCCCTGCGGCTACCTGGTGCTGGACTGCGGCAACGTGCGCGAGACGCCGTTCCCCGAGATCTGGAAGAACTCCAAGATCTTCGGTCAGTTCCGTAACCAAGACGAGTTTGACGGCAAATGCGGCGTATGCGAGTACCACAAGGTCTGCGCCGGTTGCCGCGCCCGCGCCTTCACCATGGACCACAATCACATGGCCTCGGAGCCTTTGTGCTCCTATGTGCCCGTGAAAATGCGCAACAAAGAGAAGAAATAATGGATGATCTGGACCGCAAGATCCTGGGCGTGATCCAATCCGGGTTCCCGCTGGAGCCACGGCCCTACGCCGTGATGGGTGCCGAGCTGGGCCTGACTGAGTCCGAGGTGCTGGCCCGCGTGCGCGCCCTGAAATCCTCGGGCGTGATCCGGCGTATCGGGGCCAACTTCCAGTCCGGCAAGCTGGGCTGGCATTCCACCCTGTGCGCGGCCAAGGTCCCGGACGAGGCCTTCGAGGCCTTCGTGGCCGAGGTCAACTCCCGCCAGGGCGTGACCCACAACTACCTGCGCGACCATGAATTCAACGTCTGGTTCACCTTCATCGGCGAGAGCCCGGAGATCGCGCAGCAGACCTTGAAGGATATCACCGCCAAGACCGGCATCGACATCCTCTATCTGCCCGCCACCAAGCTGTTCAAGATCAAGGTGGACTTTGACATGAACAACAACGGAGACGACTCTTAACCAAGGGTCTTTCCGATGCGAACACAACATGTTCAAGGCTGTTCAAAAATGGGCGAGTGCAAGGCGCAAGATCAACTCAAGGCCGACGCGTACCAAGACGTACGCGAGGATTTGCAGTTGTTCGCAGCAACGCCGCAATCGTGCGTTGAGGGACAGCCTGCGGAGACTGCGTCATGACTCGTGAGTTTATCCTTTCGCCGTCCTTGCTCTCCTGCGACTTCGGCAGAATGGCCGAGGAACTGGCTGCCCTGGAAGCCGCCGACCTGAAATGGGTGCACTGGGACGTGATGGATGGCCGGTTCGTGCCCAACATCACCCTGGGACCGCCGATCATTGCGGCCCTGCGCAAGACCTCCAAGCTGTATTTCGACGTGCACCTGATGATCGAGCAGCCGGAACGCTACGTGGAAGAGTTCGCCAAGGCGGGCGCGGACATGATCGTGGTCCATGCCGAGGCCACCAACCATCTGGAACGGGTCTGCGCGCAGGTCAAGGACCTGGGCAAGGACGTGGGCGTGGCGCTCAACCCCGCCACCCCGGTGGACGCCCTGCGCTACCTGATCCCGCAGCTGGACATGGCGCTGATCATGAGCGTCAACCCCGGCTTCGGCGGGCAGGGCTTCATCCCCTTCTCCCTGGACAAGATCGCCGAACTGGCCGCCCTGCGCGATGAGCTGAACCCCAGGATGCTGATCCAGGTGGACGGCGGCTGCACCCCGGAGAACACCCCGCAGTTGGTGGCCGCAGGCGCGGACTGCCTGGTTTCGGGGTCGGCGTTCTTCAAGTTCCCGCCCTTACGAGAGAGACATCAGACGTTCCGTAAAGCGGCTGGAGTATAGCCCGCTCGCTGAAATTATCCTTCTGGCTGCGTTAAGTGAATTGTTAGCGAGCCAACGAGCGTTACAAGATCTTACACCTTAGGTGCACCTCAAAAAGGCCCAAGCTCTCGCGTATGTTTTAATACGCTTCGAGCCTGGGCCTTTTCTTACGCCTTGCCAAAATGATTTTTAAGCGGCCTTTAGCTGATCCATAGATACCAAACCGCCCGCCCGCAAAAATTGCGGACAGGCGGTGTTCTTTTGCATCAAGAGAAGCAAAGTCGGTGCGCTCATTCCTCCAACGGAGCGGAACCCACCACGCATTTATTCTTACCCCCGTTTTTGGCCAGGTACATGGCGCTGTCAGCCTGCTTGACCAGCTCCTCGGCGGTCAGCCCGTTGTCAGGATAGACCACCGCACCCACGCTGGCGCCGATATGCGCCGTGCCCGCTTTCAGCTCAAATGGCTGATTCAGGGCCGCCACAATCTTTTCTCCGGCCAAGCGCACCCCATCAACGCCGTCGATCTCGAACAGGATCACGGCGAACTCGTCACCGCCCAGGCGTGCCACGGTGTCAGACTTACGCGAGCTCTTTTTCAGGGCACTGGCCACCAGACACAGCAAGTCATCGCCAGCCTCATGCCCCATTGTGTCGTTGACCTTCTTGAACCCGTCCAAATCCACATACAGTACACCCGCCTTGCGCTCGTGACGCCCAGCATGTTCCAGGCACACATCCAGGCGCTCGAAAAACAGCTTGCGGTTGGGTAGATCGGTCAGGGCATCGTGCAGAGCCATTTTGAACAGCTGAGCCTGATACAAACGGCGACGAGTAACGGCCAGGGCCAAGGCCCAGGCTCCCAGAGAGACCATCAGGAATAGCGCCGCGCCAAACAGAAAGAGCCGCCTCACGAGAGAACTGCGATGAGCTTTCAGCATCGTCGGTGCGACGCGGGAAACCAAGACCCAGGAGTATTCCGATTCAGGACCCACCGTCGGCGCGGTTAAGGTCTGGGCGACCGTGTTCCTGCCCATGACCTCGCGCAGAGGATAAATCCGCCTGAAACTGAACAGGCCTTGAGCGGTCATAAACTGCCCCTCGTCCTGACCCTGCATGCGCTCCCATTCCTGAGCGAACATACGCGCAAAGCTAACTCCCTCGCGTCCACTGAACATGAAGCTCCATTCAAATCCCTTGTCCTGGCAGAGCATCCAATATCCGCTCTGATTCAGGAGCATGGGCTCGCCGCCCGAAGCCCGACTCACACTTTCGATCTTGTCCAGCAGGTTTCTGGCCAGATAGTTCAGGATGACCACGCCCCGTTTCCTGCCCAACTGGTCCAAGACGGGGGTACCGAAACGGATCACCGGCTTGTAGGGCTGCTCCACCACGCCGAGCTCAACATTGAGATCCAAAGGGGAGACACTGATCCCGGACTGTCCCATGGCCATGGCGTCCTTGAAATAGTAACGGTCGGCCTTGTTCTGGAGCTCATCAACCGGGACCATTCCAACCACATCGTCTTTGAAGTTGACCCGCACCCGCTCCATGCCGCTGGCGTCGATGAACCGAATCTGGTCATAAGCACCCTTGATCCGGGCCAGATCAAGAAATTCCTTCTGAACCTTCGCCCGGTCGGTGTACGAATCAGACACCAAAAAGTCGTCAAGCTCGTTCTGGTTTGACAGAAACAGCAGGTCCGCGGTCACGTGATCGAATTCATTCTCCAGTGCCAGCCTTTGCAGTTCCATGAGTCCCCGTTCCTTGATCTGCACATCGTGCAGAAAGGAATCGACCTCGAACCAATAGAAAACGGCCACAAGTCCGCCCAGCACAGACCCGAAAATCAGAAACAGGACCAGAAAGAGAGTCATCGCCTTGCGCGCAACCCGTTCGCTGTCAGTCCTCATGTTCACGACGCTCTTTCCCTCCCTTCGGCTCATCCCCTCATTTAGCTTTAGCCATGCAGAGCAGTTGACCCGACTCAATGAGCGCAAGGGCTTTTCCCACACTGCATATCACCACAAAACAGCGCAGGAGTCACAGCTCTTTTTTTGGTCGCTGGGGTCTGTACATATTGATGGTCTCAATCTGGGGCGACAGAGAAGGGGCGGGAACCTCAAGGTCGAATCCAACACAGCTCAGTTTTTGAGAAGCAGATTCATCCGCTGTTCGTTGCAGGTCACGCAGCCCATGGAGCCCTGTTTTGATTCGGTCAGGGCGAAGCCCATGGACTCGTAGAGGTTGATGGCCGGGGTCAGGAAATCGATGGTCCAGAGGAAGACGCGCTCGTAGCCCTGCTCGCGGCAGAAGCCCACGGCCCGGTCCACCAGCAGTCGCCCCACGCCCAGGCCCCGGGCCTCGGGCTCCACCAGCAGCCAACGCAATTGCGCCATGTTGTCCTCTCGCTCCACGATGGCCACGCAGCCCAGCCTGTGGCCGCCCTGCTCCGCAATCCAGAGACCGCTGCGGTGGCTGGCCGTGCGCACGAACTCCGCCAGACCCAACAGCACATAGCCCTCGAATTCCTCGTTGAAGCCATGGGACTGCTGATAGACCTCGCCGTGGCGCTGGATGACCCAGCCCATGTCCCCCGAACGCGCGGCACGCACAACGACCTCGGCTTCCGCCCCCGGCGCTGCGCCGAGCAGATCCTCGATCTCGCCCATGTCCCGCGCCAGACGCAGGCGCTGCCCGGCCCCTAGCCGGGCTAGTAGTCCTCCGGCCTGCCTGCTGGACAATTCGTCCAGTTCCTGGGCAAGGCGCAGCCCCTCGGGGGTCAGGTTCAGGGGAATGGCCCTGCGCCCGGCGTGCTTTTCCGGCTTGTGCACCAGCCCCTGTCTGCCCAGGCGGGCGATCACCCGGCTGAGTTGCCCCCGGTCCATGTCCAGCAGGCGCATCAACTCGGCGGATGAGATGCCCGGCTGTTGCCAGACCTCGAACAGGATGCGTGCCTCCACCAGGGTCTGGCCGCTGCCCAGTATCCGCTGGCTGAACAGGCCCAGCACGCGGGTATAAAATCGGTTGAATCGTCGGAAGGCTTCTATTTCTTTCATAAGGAAACCGTAGGAATTTAATATTGTCATTGTCAACATATAAGCCAAAAAAAACCAGAGGCGGTTCGGCTCAAACCACCTCCGGAGGGATCAATGGAACAGGCTGCGCACTGTGGCGGCTGTTCTCACGCTTCCAGCAGCGGACCTCGGCGATATTGGTGGCCTCGGCCTTGAAGTGCCCGGCAAAGACATGGCAGAGTGGTCGCCCCGCGGGGTCAGCAGGGGGACCTCAACGCCCGGCTAGGCGTACCTCGCACGCAGCAGCTTGAAGAGTGCTGGCTTGCGGTCGTACTGGTGCACCATCACCGCCGGGAACCCGGCGTCGTTCAGGATGAGCCCGTCCCCGTCCAGGAGCGGATCACCCTGCCTGTAGGCCAGGGTCAGGATCGGCCCCGCGTTGTCGTGCAGGGTGACGCGGGGCAAGAGCCCGTTGTGGATCAGGTGGTTATGTACCCCCTGATCGTAGCCCGCCATCCTCTCGCGCTCGGGCTCGTAGGGGGTGAGCAGCGCGGTCAGACGTTCCAGATAATCGACCATGGCGTCATAGTCGGCCAGGGTGGTGCCCGAGCAGGAGATGGGCCGCCCGCGCAGTGCCTCCCAGGAGGATTCACCCAGATGTCCGCTGATCCAGCGCCTGACGTAGGGGCACGAGCCGATGGTCATGCGCCTGTCTTCCAGGGTGGCGTTGACCCCCGCCCCCCAGGAGAAGGAAAACGGCTCGGCCTGGAAAATCACGTCGCGCACGTCCGTGAGCAGCACCCGCCCGAAGGGGCCATGCTGGCGCAGATAGTCCAGATACAGGAAATAGCGATAGGCGTTGTAGGATAGGTGCGCGATGTCTCCCTCGCGCTCAAATTCGACGACCTCGGCCCCGGCTGCGCGCATCTCGTCCAGCCCGCGCGTGCTGGGCGTGACGAACAGCACGCAGCGCCCCGCAAAGCCGATCTCGACCAGGGAGGCCAAAAAGGGCCGCACGTCCCCAAAGTGATAGCCTGCCGCCAGACCCAGGATCAGATTCTCCACCGCAACAACCCCTTATCCGTTTCGCCCTGCTCTACTCCACCATAGGGCAGGGGGCAACCATAGCCACAAGTATGGACCACGGTCACTTAAACCCCATGGCAGCCGAAATCAGCACCGCAGGCATCATCCCCAACATGATCCACAAGACCTTGTTTGAGGATCTCCCAGCGCACGAGGCCCTGGACTGGGCCGAGGGGGAAATGCAGCGGGTCATAAAAGAGCGGGCCACTCCCTAATCAACGGGCGGGATGCCCACCTCGGCGTCGATGGCGTCGGCGTTCTGGCTGGCGAAGCGCACGATGTTGCGCAGATGGGCGAAGGTGGCGGCGTCCATGTCCTCGAAATTCAGGGCCAGGGAGTCCTCACCGCAGCGCACCACCCGGGCGCTGACCTCCAGAGCGATATCACGCGCCAGTTCCAGGCGGATGGAGCAGAGAGCACCCGGCTCCAGCCCGGAGCAGTCCCCGGTGCGGCAGAGCATGCCCTTGAGGCTCAGATTGTCGGTGAGCACGGAAATGGAATGGTTGCCGCAACGGACCACGGCCTCGAACTGACCGGGCACACGGCTCCTGCGTCTTGAATTCGGCATGGCTGCCCCCCTCGTCAGAAACGGAATGGCTCAACGGGAATCGGGCCGAGCATAACGCATTGCAGTGAAAATGTCAGCGAAGGAGCAGGTGCATCAGTCCTTGCGGCTCATGATGCGCGCAAACAGAAAGGCCAAGCCGATGGCCCAGGCCACCAGGATCACAAACCGCGGCCAGAACGGCAGGATGAAGCGGGACAGGCCGATGAACAGCACCCCGCCGCCAAAGTAGGCGATCTTCCAGCCGTTCTCGCGCCAAAAGGAGGTCTTGTCGGGCATGGGCTCAGCGGATCTTGTTGGCCAGGGCGTTCAGCCCGTACATCAGGCAGCCACCGATGACCACCAGGATGAGTGCGGTCACCGGGTTGTGGTAGTTGCCCACCAGCCCCAGATACTTGTCGATCACCCGCTCCAGGGACAGGGTCTCGATGAGTCCCAGAAACCCGTAGGTCACGAACGGGATCGCCAGGACAAAGGCCAAAATCTTGATGATCACACGCAAGATGCTCACTCTTTCCCCCCGCTGGTTGCGGATGCTGATGACAGGACCAGGCTATTCGCCCCGGGCCTCACGTTCAAGCCGCTCGCGCCGCTTCTTATTCTGCATCTTTACGATCCCGGCCCCGAAGGCCAAACCGATGAAGGTGAACATGACGATCAGGGCGAGCATCTTAAGGCCGACGGACAAGGCTTCCCACATGGGTCAATTCTCCAGGTTTTTCCGTTGAGTCTTGCTGTGTTGCGTATAGCCCCTTGCCGGGGCGGGGGCAAGGGCAGGGATTGCACCGCCACATGACCGAGCCGGGTCAGGCTTCTGATGCCTGTTTCCATAGCAGGAGGCGATGCTTCACCTCTGGCGTGGACTGGGCATACAGCTTCTTGCAGAACGGCAGAATGACTCCCTTGACCTGATCCGGGGGCGGCAGTTTCGGGGCCGTGAGATAGCTCACGGCCAGACATTCCACGGGCGCGAAGGCCATCTCCCGGTCCAACTCTTCAGTGTAGCCTTCCAGGGTGGCCTCGGTCAGCCTTTGGCGCTTGATCAGGGCCGGGTCCAGGCCTCTGATGAAGCACAGGGTCCCGGACGGCGAAAGATTGTTGTTCAGGGCGTCGATCTTATCATTCAGGCGCTTGCACCAGCCCTGGAGCTGCTCATAATTCACGCTCAGACGCTTGCGACCGCGGGAGTCCTTGGAATATTCGCCGTGCAGGTAGGCCTCCACGGCCCGCACCAACACGGCGTAGGCGGCCAGCACCAGCTTGGCGTAGCGCGTGGACGGAAGCAGGGCAAAGGGGATGACGCCCCTGCCCACGTTCTGGCCCACCATCTCGACCGCGTCCAGCAAATGCCCAGGGGCAACGCCGATCATTTGATAGAAGCCCTCGGCCACCGCCCTATTCAGCAACAGGAAATTCAATTCCGCAGCGCGGCGCAGCACCCCTTCCTCCACCAAGGCCAGTTCCTCGGCCTTGGCGCGGTAGCGATCGATTTCCTCATCCAAAGCCACACGAGCCCCGAAGAAGGTGTTCGCCGTTTCAACCAGGGTCTCTTCGACCAGTTCATTAGCATACGATTCAATGCTCTTGCTCATACCCACTCCCCACGCTGGGGTGCGCTTGCCCCCTGCGGTTCGTAGTAGCCCACCCGCCTGAAACCGTACATCTTTGCCACCATGCTCGACGGAAAGGCCACCACCAGAACGTTCAAACGCCGAGCAGCATCGTTGTAAACCTGTACGACCTCGTCCACCTTCGCACCCAGGCGGGCGATGCGGCCAGGCAAGTCCGCGGCCTCGGGATCAGCGATAAGACCGGGACTTAAGGCCACCACGTGCAGCAGATCCGCGACCTCGGCGGCCAGAGCGTCCTCGGCCTGGGCCACGGCTTCGGCTCCATAGGCCTCGCGGCAACGTTGCACCAGCCGAGCCACCAGCACGCCGCTGCGCTCGTCGCGCCCCATCCGACCCTGGGCCAACCCACCCAGAACCGCAATCAGTTGATCACGCCGTTCCAATACATCCTCTACCGCGGCCCAACTGTCATAGACCTCATTCTTGGCCTTGATCAGCCGCCCGTGGGCCACCACCATCCACAGGGAAGCGGCTGCCAGCAGCACCAGCAGGGTCACGCCCTCCATCATGCCTGACACCCGAGGGGCACAAGGCCCTGCGTGTGGCAAATCATGCCGTGGCCCTGCGCGATCCCGCGTTGAAGACTCATCATGCAATTAAGCACAAATCGGTCCTCCGGCAACCCGGCCATCACTCGCGGCCCCCGGCAAACCCCAGACCCAGTCCCATGGTCAGGAACACGCTCCCCGTGACCCAGGACTGGACGCGCCTGAACCCCGGACGCGCGGCCGCCCAGGCATTGACCTGGCCAAAACACAACGCCACAGCGGTCATGACCAGACAACCCGAGGTGCAGAAAGTCAGCCCCAGCACCAGAATCTGCGCGCTGAACTCGGGCGACGAGGCCTGGGCGAACTGCGGCAGGAACGACAGGAAAAACAGGGCCACCTTGGGATTCAGTACGCTGACCAGCACCCCCTGGCGATAGACCTTGCCCAGGGGTTCGCATTTCAGCCTCTGGACCCCGTTGTCCCCGTTCCTGGTCAGGAGGATTTTCAGCCCCATGTAGACCAGATACGCCGCCCCGGCCCAACGCACAACCTCATAGGCCGTGGCCGAGTACATCAGCAACGCCGACAGGCCCAGGGCAGCGGCCAGGGTGTGCACCAGCCCGCCAGTGGTGATGCCCAAGGCCGAGACCACGCCCGCCCCACGTCCCTGGCAGGCGCTGCGTGTGGCCACATACAGGATGTCCGGCCCGGGGGTGATGTTCAACAGCACCCCGGCCACCAGAAACAGAAAATAATTCTCAATGCCGAACATGGGCAGCACCTTTATAAAAATTTACTCAGCCAAATAATAAACATTTAATTTATTAGTAAGGTATTCAACAACCGATCATTACAGCAAGCACCCCACAGGCTGTCTACAAAGGGTCAAATACGAGACGCAAAAACAATTCAACGGGCAAAGCAGATGACTATTCAGACCTCTTTCTCAGGCCGTTCAAAAGTAGTCAGATGCGAGGCACAAGGAAAAGTGATGGCCGACGCGTATTCAACATACGCGAGGATTTCACTTTTTCGCAGTAACAAAGCAGATGGCTGCTTTTCAACGGCCTATCACGACAGCCTAGCGCCATTGGGCACCGCCCCGTCAGGCACCGCGAGGACAATGTGCCCCTGTTCGTCGGCAAATCCCGTGATCAAAAACTCCGAACGCATGGGGCCGATCTGCTTGACCGGGAAATTGACCACGCCCACCACCTGGCGCCCCACCAGTTCCTCGGGAGTGTAATGGCCGGTCACTCGGGCGCTGGTCTTGAGCACGCCCAGCCCCTGGCCGAAATCCACCCAGACCTTATGGGCCGGCATCTTCGCCTCTGCGAACACCTCGGCGCGGGTCACCGTGCCCACGCGCAACTCGACCTTCTCAAAGTCATTCCAGTCGATGGTTTCCATCAAATTCTCCGCACATTCCTTGCAACATCAATTCATCAGCATCAGGCGATCAAACCCGGCCATCGGCCAGGGCGTTACGCTGGTAGGCCCGCAGCCCGAACTCGGGCATGGCCGCCAGGACGTGATCCAGGATATCGGCCTGGATGTCCTCGTAGGCTCCCCAGTCCGTGGTCTTGGTGAAACAATAGATCTCCAGGGGCAGACCCTTGGACGCGTCTGGAGACAGATGCCGAACCAGCAGCGTCAGGTCGACGCGAACCTTGGGATGGGCCAGCAGATAGGCCCGCACATAGGCCCGGAACAGCCCCAGGTTGGTCATGCCCCGACCATTGATCAGGCTCTTGCCACGATCAACTCCGTGCTGCTCGTTGTGCGCCGCAATCTCCTCGCGCCGCACCCGGATGTAAGGAGCCAGGAGATCCACGGCCTCATACTGCATAACCTCATCTTCGGTGGCAAAACGCACCGAGGACTGGTCGATATTCACAGCACGTTTCATGCGCCGGGCACCGGCCTCGCTCATGCCCCGCCAGTTGCGGAACGGATCCGTGATCAGCCTGGAGGTGGGCAGGGCCACGATGGTCTTGTCAAAGTTGCGGATCTTCACGGTGTGCAGGGCGATGTCTTCCACGTCGCCATCCACTCCGGCGCTGGGCATCTCGATCCAGTCGCCCTTGCGCACCAGGTCATTGGCGGAGATCTGCACGCTGGCCACCAACGAGAGGATGGTGTCCTTGAAAATCAAGAGCAGCACGGCAGTGAGCGCCCCCAAACCAGACAACACCCCCCAGGGGGAGGTATCCAGCAGCAGGCACACGGCCACGATCCCGCCCACCAGGAACAGGAACAGCTTGAACATCTGCAAATAGCCCTTCATGGGCCTGCGGTCCGACACAGGATAGGTCTCGTAGACCGCAAGCAAGGCATCCAGCAACCGGCTGATCAGCAACATCACCAGCACAAACACCCAGGCACCCAGCACGCGCTGCACCACATCCTGGTACGCAGACAGATATTCTGCCCCGCGATACAGCACCAGCACCGCCGGGAACCAGGCCAAGAGATGCAAGACCCTGTGCTCCATGAACTTATCGTCCCACTCACTCTTGGTGCGACGGATGAAGGCCTGCACCAATTTAAGCACCCAGACCCGCATGACGGCATAGGTCACCATGGCCAGCCCTAGGACCGATGCGATCAGCACCACTAGGTCTGTCTGTCTGGAAAGATCATCAATCATTGCGTTTTCCTTTATTCATGGCGCTGCTTGTGCGCGCCCATTCTGCTTTGATGAAGGCCAGCAGTTCCGGCCCTCGCTGACGGGAGAGGAGTTTCAACGCCCCGCCCTTCTCACTGCCCCAGGCCTTGAGTTCGGCCAGGGTGCGGATGGATTTCAGGCGGTCGATCTCGGCGCGGATGGCCGGCCCGTGCCGCTCCAGTTCCTTGCGCATCGCCCAGCCCATGAATTTGTCTCTGAGACCCATGACAGTTCCTTTGTCGATCTTGCTTGTTCGCCACAACTCTCAAGCACGGAGCCGCCCGCCCGGAAAGTCGGCGCTATGCCGCAACGGGTTCGGGCTCGCGCACCAGGGCCAACAGCCCGAAACCCACCACGAAAAAAACCACCAGCCACAGGATGGCGCCGCGCGATGAGCCTGTGCTCTGGGCCACGACGGCGAAGACGAGCGGCCCGACAATGGCCGACAAGCGGCTGACCACCGAAAAATAGCCGAAGAACTCCGCCGAACGGTCCGCAGGAATCAGCCGGGCATACATGGACCGGGACAGGGCCTGGGAACCGCCCATGACCAGCCCCACGATACCGCCCATGGCGAAGTATTCCGCCGCCGAGTCCATGCCGTAGGCATAGACCGCCACCCCGCCCCACAGGGCCACGGCCAGCATCAGCGCCCGGCGGGTGGTCATCAGCCTGGCCAGGCGCGAGAACAGTTCGGCCCCGAGGATGGACACGAACTGGATGATCAACAGGGTCAGCATGAGCACGGTGTTGGACAACCCCAACTCGGTCTTGCCATAGATGGTGGCCATGCTGATCACGGTCTGCACCCCGTCGTTGTAGAACATGAAGGCCGCCAGAAACAGGGCCAGCCCCGGCACCGCCCTGGCGCGACCCCAGACCCCGCGCATGCGCGAGAGTCCCAGGCGCAGGTAGGCGGGAACGGCCCCCACCCCGCGTTCCCCACCCGGCAGGGGCGCACCCGGGGCCTCGCGCAGGCCCCGGAAGGTCAACAGGGCAAAGCCCCCCCACCACAAACCGGCAAAGGCCATGGCCAGACGCGCAGCCAAGTCCTTGTCCAGGCCCAGCTGTTCATGCCCGGCGATGAGCCCCAGGGACAGGGCGAACTGCAACCCGCCCCCCAGATAGCCGTAGGCAAAGCCCCGGCCCGAGACACGGTCCAGGTCGCCGGGGGCGGCCACGTGAGGCAGAAAGGCATCGTAGAACACGTTGCCACCCACGAAGCCCACCTGGGCCAGAAAGAACAGCGCCATGGTCCACCAGACCAGCCCCGGCCCGGAGGTCAGGAGCAGCACGCTGGCCACGCTGCCCATCAGACAGAAGGCCATCAGAAACCGCCTGCGAAAGCCCGAATAGTCGGCCACGGCACCCAGGAGCGGGGCCAGCAGGAACACGGCCAGGGCGCTGGCGCTGATCAGATAGCCCCACAGGCTGGCGGCGGACAGGGTGACCCCGGCCACCGTCGCGCCACCCTCAGGCACCACCACGGCTGCGAAATACGCGGGCAGCACGGCCACGGCCACGGTGGTCACGTAGGCCGAGTTGGCCCAGTCGTACAGACACCAGGCCCGGACCTCGCGCGGCGAGGAGTTGATCTTCAATTCTGCGCTCATAGGGGGATCTCCACTGGGATTGCGTGCAGCCCCTTGGTACACGCTTGGGGCGCACAAGGCCAACCCCCTGACAACGGAAAACGGGACGCCCCCCTGGGACGCCCCGTCGTGATTCTTCTCGATTTACAGCGTGGCGAACAGCTAGCCCTCGGACTTCAGCTCCTGGATCAATGCGTTCAATTCCGTCATCTGCTCGGACAGTTCGCGCAGGGCATCGCTGGTCTCGGCCACGCCCTTGGAGGTCTCGACGGTGATGCGGTTGATCTCCTCAATGGAGGTATTGATCTCCTCGGAGGTCGCCGACTGTTCCTCTGCAGCCGCGGCGATACTTTGAATCTGGGCCGCGCTGGATTCGGTATCAGTGACGATTTCCTGCAACACACCACCCGCTTCCTGCGTCAGCGTGGTGCTGCGCGACACGGCCGCGGCCGAACCATCCATGGCCTGGATGTTCTGGCGCGTGCCTTCCTGGATGCCCGTGATGGCGTCGCCCACCTCCTTGGTGGCCTGCATGGTCTTCTCGGCCAACTTACGGACCTCGTCAGCCACCACGGCGAAGCCCCGCCCGGCATCGCCGGCGCGGGCGGCCTCGATGGCGGCATTCAAGGCCAAAAGGTTGGTCTGGTCCGCGATGTCGGTGATCACACCCATGATGGCGCCGATGCTTTCAGCCTGCTTGCCCAGCCCGCCCAAGGCCTCCTTCATCTGCCCGGCGCGTTCGGCGACCTCCTTGGTGGCCTCCACCACCTTGGTGACGATGCCCGCGCCGCTTCTGGCCTTGTTTCTGGCTTCATCGGCACCCTCGGCCGCATTGGAGGCGTTGCGCGCCACCTCCAGCACCGTGGCGTTCATCTCCTCCATGGCCGTGGCCGTGCTCTGGATACGTTCGCTCTGGACATCTGTACCCTTGCGGATCTCAGTGGCGTGCCGGGAGATATTCTCTGCTGCCGAGGCCACACGGGCGACGATGACTTCCAACCGCTCGGCGGCCTGGACCATGCCCTCACTTTTGGCCCGCTCGGCGCGAGTGCGCGCTTCCTCGGCCTCGCCGGTGGCCAGTTCGGCGGCCCTGGCCTTGTCCTCGGCCTCAGCCGTCTTGGCGGTGATTTCGTCGATGTTGTCGGCAAGGGTGGCCGACATGTCGTTCAGGGCATTGAAGATCACCCCGATCTCGTCACTGCGCCTGTGATCGATGCGCGAGGCGTAGTCCCCGGCTGCAATACCACCCATGAACGTCACCACCCGGTTCAAGGGCTTGATCACGGATTGATCCATGAAGACCCAGATCACCGCAACGATGAGCAGCAACGCTGCCGTCACCACCAGCACCCCGTTCTTGACCATGGACACCGCCGGCGCCATGATTTCGTCCTTCTCGATCATGGCCACAAACTTCCAGCCCAGGCTGGGCGAAGTGAAGACATGAGCGAAGAAGTCCTTTCCATCCTGCTCCACCTCGACGGTGCCCTTGTCCAAGGCGAAGAGCGCCGTGTAAGCTGGAACCTTGAGTTCAGTGATGGCCTTGAAATTGTATTCCTTGTGCTTGGGGTCGGCCAGGATTACGCCATCGCCCTGGACCAGCACCACATAACCGGTCTCGCCCAGACGGATATCGCCCACCATCTGGGTCAGGTCCGCCAGCGAAATATCAATGGCCGTGACCCCCAAAACTTTCTTGTCGGGCCCCTTGGCCGCCTTGGCAATACTGATCATCGCCTGGCCGTCGGTGGACATGTAGGCGCTGGAGGCGATGGCCTTGTCCGGGCTCTGCACGGCATCCTTGTACCAGGGACGAACCCGTGGATCATACCCGCCGGGCAGGTCCGTGGCGTTGGAGATCAAGAATCCACCAAACTTGGTGCCAATGTAGACATCGGTGTAGCCCTTGTGGTTGCCCTGCACGAGCTTGAAGAACCGGGTCCATTCCTGGCCGAGTTCGTCGTCCGGGTCGGGCGCAGCGGGCTTGGTCTCGGCATCGTCCAGATAGGTTGTCATGCCATCATGAACATCCTCCAGACGATCGTACTCCGAGACCATGACGATATTCTGTTTGGCCTCATCCACGAACAGGGTCATGGTGTTGTCCACCTGTGCCAGTTCGATGGCCGTGGACTTTTCAAAGGCCTCCAGCGACTGCTCCCTGACACTCATGGAGAGCAAAGCCAGAATGACAACCACGGGCACGGTGATTGTCACTACCAGCCCAGCGATAATCTTCACCTTGATGGATTTGCGCATACTCGCCTCCAGTTTCACCGATGCATCGAAAAAAACATGAATGAAAGGCTACCGGTTAGATATTTTTCAAGGCTTGCTTGCAGCCTCAACTCACGCGGCAGGCCCTCTTCGCAACCTCGACCCCTCTGTCGCACGACCATCCCGGAGGCCCCCGAACGTCCTATGTGCAACGCAGCCATTCGCAGCTGGGGCCTTCACCGGCCTTGAAATCCAGGGTGAACTTCTCATCGCTGAACAGGTGCAGACAGGCCTCCACCACCGCGGGGTCGAAATGCGTTCCGGCATTGTCCCTGATCTCCTCCAGGGCCACGGCCACGCCGTGACCGGGGCGGTAGGGGCGGTGGGAACTGATGGCGTCCACCACATCGGCCACGGCCATGATCCGGGCCTCCAGCAGGATATCCTCGCCCGACAACCCCAGGGGATACCCGGTGCCATCCAGGCGTTCATGATGCTGATGGACAATGGTGCTCACGGGCCAGGGAAAATCCACGGGGTCAAGGATATCGAATCCCACCTTGGGATGGGTCTTGATGATGGCGAACTCCACGTCCGTCAATTTCCCCGGTCGGTTCAGAAACTCGGCAGGCACGTAGACCTTGCCGATGTCATGTACGCTGGCGGCAAAGCGCAGCCCGCGAATGCGGTCCGCATCCAGGCCCATGGATTCGGCAATGGCCACGGAGAGCAGGGTCACGCTGCGTTGGTGCCCGGCCGTGTAGGGGTCCCGCGCCTCCACCAGATTCACGAACCCGGTGATGATGCCCTCCATGGCGTCCTTCAGGCGGCGCAGGGTCTGCATCTCGGCCCGATCCCTGAGCATCGTGTACTGGCCCAGGGCCTCGTCAATGGCGTTGTGCAGATTCTCCCCGGAACAGGGCTTGGCCAGGAAGCGGAACACATACCCGCTGTTCACCGCGTCCACGGCGTTTTCCAGATTGGCGTATCCGGTCAGCACCATGCGCACGCTTTCGGGCGAGATATCGCGCGATTTGGCCAGAAACGCCAAGCCGTCCATGCCCGGCATCTTGATGTCCGAGACGATGACCGCAAAGGGACCCTTGTCCTGAAGGACCTGCAGGCCCTCGGTGCCGCCACCCGCGGTATGCAATTCGAAGTGACCTTCCAGAAGCCGTCGCACAGAGGTCAAAATCTTTGGATCGTCATCCACAAACAGGATCTTTTCCGTCACGTCTCTTCCTCCATCCCGACCTTGCCGCGCCGGATCACCACCCTTCACCTGACGGGTGCCCGCTACTCCGCATCCTTTGCAGTGCTGCCCATCAGTTCCCGAGCCGCCTGCCACCAGCCTTCGACCCGTGCCTGAACCCCCATCCGCTCCAGGAATTGCTGCTCCATGATGGGCACCACCGAACGCTTGCTGAACACATAGAGCCCATGGTCCAGGACATTGGCCGCATGCACGGCCAACAACACCTTGTTGGGTTCGGGACAGGTCAACGGCAGATGATGATAGGCAATGGCCTCCACAATGGGGCCGGGCAGCCCCCACAGGCCCATCAAATAGCCCCCGAGTTCGGCATGGCTGACGCCCAGAATGCTGCGCTCGCTCTGCCACATGACGCCCCCCTGGTTGCGCACAATCTCCAGACAGCTATTGTACTCCTCCACAAAATTCACGGCCAGGATCAGCTTGCCCACGTCGTGCAGCACCCCGGCGATGAAGGCGTGATCGCGTTCCTCCCTGGTGAAGCCCTCGACATCGGCCAGCAGCCGGCACAGGGACGCCACGCGCATGCTGTGCTCCCAGAGATAGGCCAGGGTGAACCCCGGAACCTTCTGCTCCTCGAACTCCGCGAACAGGTGCACCGAGAGCACCAGGGACTTGATGACGTTGACGCCCAGCAGGGTCACGGCCTGCTCCGGACTCTCGATGTGCCGGGCGAACCCGAAGAACGAGGAGTTCACCAGCTGCAGCAGCTTGGCGCACATGGACACATCGCGGGACACGATCACGCCGATGGCCTGCAAAGACGGCTCGGGCTTGGCCAGTTCGTCCGTCAGCTGGCGGTAGATCGCCGGCACGGACGGCAGGCGCTCCACCCGGGAAATCATCCGTTTCAGGGCCGGATCATCCAGGATTCTCTCCCGACCCATGGCCTGATTGATGACGGCCTTTAAGTCCTCCACCGAACAAGGCTTGCTGAGATACTGATGCACCGTGAGCGCGGCCAGGGCAGAAAACTTGGCGCTGGACTGGCCGGACATGGCGATCCGGGTCACGCTGGGATACTCCTCGCGAATCCGGCCCAGCAATTCCACCCCGTCCATTTCCGGCATCAGGATGTCCGTCACGATGACATCCACCAGCCCTTCGGCGATGATCTCCAGGGCCCTCTGCCCGCTCTCGGCGAACAGCAGCTCCCACTCCCCGCGCATGTCGAACAGCATCCGCCGGATGCCGCCCAAAACCTTGGGCTCGTCGTCCACAAACAGAATCCGTCGTTTCATCATCGTCCCTTATGGGTTCAAGGGCAGAGTCACGATAAACGTCGTGCCCTGGCCCTCCTCGGTTTCAAAACTGATGCTGCCGCCGTGCTTTTCGACCACCGCCGTATGGGCGATGGCCAGGCCCTGACCCGTGCCCTTGCCCGGCTCCTTGGTGGTGAAAAACGGGTTGAAGATGTTGGGTCGGACCGCCTCGGGGATGCCCATGCCGTTGTCGGCCACCAGAATCTCCACGCATCCGTCCCCCTGGCGAGTGGTCACGGTGATGGTGCCGCGGGGCATCAGCTTGGCCGCCACCTTGTCCGCGATCGTCTGGGCCGCATTGATGATCAGGTTCAGGATCACCTGGCTGATCTGGCCCTGGACCAGAGGCACGGTGGGCAGGTCATCGGCCAGGTTGCTGACCAGGTCGGCGTTGTACTTCCACTCGTTGGTGGACACGATCACCGTGTTGCGGACCATGGCGTTGAGATCCACGTAGTCCTTCTGCTCCACCCCGGGATGCGCGAACTGCTTGACCGAACGGACGATGGTCGTGATCCGGCCCAACCCCTCCAGGGCATCTCCGAAGGCACCCGGAATCTCTTCCAGCAGGGAGTCCAGACCGATCCTATCCTCGGTTTCCCTGATCCGGGCCAGGACGGCGGAAGGATCCTGCCCCTTGTCCAGATTCGTGCGCAGCTCCCCGTACAGCTCCAGCAACGAGACAAGGCCCTCGTAACTTTTTTGCAGATAGCGGGTGTTGTTCTCCACATACTGGCTGGGGGTGTTGATCTCATGGGCGATGCCCGCGGCCAGCTGGCCGATGGACTCCAGCCTCTGAGCCTGGACAAGCTGGTTTTCCAAGAGCTTCAGCTTGGTGATGTCGGTCATCACGCCGAACGAGCCCTTGAAGGTCCCCTGCTCGTCGAACAGGGGAGTGGGAGCAACCAGGGTGAACACCCGGTTGCCGTCCTTGCGCTGGAAGACCAATGGATACGGTTCGGCCCAGCCCTTGGCCCGGCGGGCGTATTCTTTCTTGAAGATTTGTCTGTTGGACTCGTCGACGAACCCGGTCAGGTGCTTGCCCATGATCTCGTCCCGGGTGTAGCCGAGCATCTTGCAGAACTGGTGGTTGACGTAGCTGATGACCCCATGCTCATCCAACGAGGCCAGCCCCTCGTTCATGGTCTCCACCAGGGAGCGGAAGCGCTCCTCGCTTTCCGCCAGTTCGGCGCGGGCCCGCAGGTGCTGCACCGCCAAGGCGAAATAGCGCCCCAACTCGCGCACGACCTCCAGGTCCTCGTCGCTGAACCCGCCGTCCTTGTTGGCCAGGGCGATCTGCCCCATGAGTTCATGGCCCAGGACCACCGGCACGGTCAGAAATTCAGTCACCGGCACATGACCCTCGGGCACTCCCCGGGCCGCTGGATGGGAGGCCGCATCGTTGACGTAGGCGGCCTCCAAGGTGTTCAGGAAATGCCCCCACAGCGCCGAATAACCATCTGGGCCCTTGGGGAATCGCGGGAATCCCTCTTTCCGGGCCATGGTGCAGGCCTTGCCCATCATGTCGGCCAGGGTGTGGTTCAGGAGGTCGCCGTTCACCGGGTCCACCGTGCCCACGAAGCCATACTTGGCGCCTGTCAACGCCTGGGCCTCCTTGAGCAGGATCCGGGAAATCGTCTCCACGGCCGCCTCCATGGAGATCATGGGCTCGTACAGCCGGGCCAGGGCATCCTTCAGGGTCATGTTCCGGCGCACGGCCGCACCGGCCCGTTGGCCTTCCAAAGACTGGGCCAGGATATTGGCCAGGGTCTCCATCAGGTTCATGTCCCCGGCGTTCCATTTTCGGGGTTCCCGGTTGTCCACCCCCAGAAAACCGATGGTCCGGCCCTCCCACAAGAGCGGCACCGCCAGCAGGGCGCCAAAATCCATCCGCCGGGCGATCTCCCGCTCCCCGACGGCCTCCTCGGGCAATCCGCCGACGTCCTGCACAAGGACCCGCTGCCCGCTCTCAATCTGGTCCATCCACAGGGGGATGTCGCCGACGGACAACGTCGGCAACAGTGCCACGTCCGGACCGACCCCCTCGGCGTGCCAATAATGGCTGTTGACCAGGGTGTCCCCACGGATCTCGTACACCGCGCAGCGCGAGGCCCCGGTGTACTCGCCGATGGTGGATAGAGCCCGCGGAACCGCCAGCCCGATGGTCTGGCCGGTGACACTGATGAACCCGGCGGTCACTCGCGACAAGAGCTCCTCCATGGCCACACGCCGCCTGAGTTCGCCCTCGATGCCCTTGCGCTCGGTGACGTCCACGGCCATGCTCATCACGATTCGGCGGCCATCGGAGATGGTCCCCAGAGGCGCGGCGCTGAAGTCCCAGACGAGCTCCTTTCCTGCCCTCGTGCGGATCGTGAATTCCCCAACATGGATCTTGTCGGTGATCTTGTATATCTCAGAAAGCCTCTTGAGCTCGGCTGCCCCTCTTTCGCCGTAGGCCAGCCTGAACCAATCATTGACTGTGGAGATCTCGGTGCATCCAAAGCCCGTCAGCTCCTCCCAGACGCTGCTGAGCATCAGCACCTCGCCGCCCTCGGCGTGGATGATCACGGGGAACGGGGCGTCCTGTATTGCGCGCCGGAAGCGACGCTCGCTGTCGGCCAGTTCCTGCTCGGCCAGCTTGCGCGAGGTGATGTCCTGCAACGTGCCGAACATCTGCATGGGCCGGCCCGTCTCATCGGTGATGATCTTGGCCTGCTCGTACACGTGGCGCACATCACCGTTGGCGCGCACGATGCGCAGATCGATGGCATACGGCCTCTTGCCTTCCAGGGCCGAGGCCACGGTACGCTCCAGCCGCTCCCTGTCCCCGGGGTGCACGAACGCCCTGAAGGCCTCGTAGCGGGACGAGTACTTGGCCGAATCCACCCCGAAGAGGTCATAGAGGGTATCCGACCAGTGGACGGAGTTGCTCTCAAGATCCCAGTGCCTGTCGCCGAGGCCCGCGATGCGCTGGGCCATCTTCAGGGACTGCTCGCTGGCCCGCAGGCGCTCCTCGGCGTTCCTGCGCTCGGTGATGTCCTCCTTGATGCCCACAAAATGGGTGATCTCTCCCCGCTCGTCCTTGACCGGAGCGATGGAGACGTTCTCCCACAGCTCGCGTCCGTCCTTGGTCTGGTTCACCAGCTCCCCGCGCCAGACTTGGCCCGAGATGATGGTCTCCCAGAGCTCCTTGTACAGCTCAGGCGGCGTCGTTTCGGACTTCAGGATGCGCGGGGTCTGGCCCAGGGCCTCTTCCGGGGCATACCCCGAGACCCGACAGAATTGGGGGTTCACATATTCGATCTGCCCTTGTTTATCCGTGATGAGGATGGAGATGGGGCTGTGTTCCACGGCCCGGTACAGGACGTTCAGACGGCCTTGCTCCCGCCTGCGCTCGGTCACATTCTCCACCATGCCCAGATAATAGAGCGGCGCATCCGCCTCGTCGCGCACCAGCTGGACGGTGAACCGACCCCAGAGCGTGGTCCCGTCGCGATGCACAAAACGCTTGTCCAGCTGATAGCGGTCGCCCTCCCCGCGCAGGGTCACCGCGGCCTGTCCCTGGCATTCGTCCTTGTCGCCCGGGTGGGTCAGTTCCAGATGCCGTCGGCCCACCAGTTCCTGCACGGAGTAGCCCAGCATCTCGGCGAAAGCGGCATTGACGGAGACATGGCGGCCTTGGAGATCCATGACCAGGACCCCCATGGGCGCCTCCTCGAACAGGCTGCGAAAACGCCTCTCACTCTCGCGCAGAGCCGCCTGGGCCAGGAGGCGCGGGCTGATGTCCTGGACATAGGCAAAGATCAATTCCCTGCTTCCCAGGCGCATGGCGTGGGCGTTGATCTCCACGGGCAGCAGGAAACCCGAGCGGGTCCGAAGTTCGGACTCGAAGCTCTTCTTGCCCGCGTCCTTGAGCCCCTGGAGAAACTCTGGCCAGTCCTCGGCGCTGAGTCCGGCGTCGATGTCCGAAACGCGCATGGTCAGCAGTTCCTCGCGGCTGTAGCTTAGGAAGCGGCAGGCCTCGTCATTGACGTAATAAAAGCTGCCGTCGGGGCGCGCCCAGAAGATAGCGACCGCCGAACTGTCCAGGGAGTGCTGCGCCAGACGCAGATTTTCCTCGGACAGCCTCCTGGCCGAGATGTCCTGGAGCAGGCCCAGGGCGGCCGTGGCTCCATGCCATTGCATGAGCGAGCTGTGAATCTCCACCCAGATGGCGAAACCCTCGCGATGCAGCAGCCTGAATTCATACGTCGGGGGCACGTGCTCGCCGGCCATGCGCCGCCGGTGGCGGCCCATGACCAGTTCGCGGTCCTCCGGATAAATGAAGTCCGTGACCGGGCGGGTCGTCAACTCCTCAAGGGAATAGCCGGTCAGGCGCTCCATGGCGGGATTGGTGAAACGGATGAAGCCATCCAACACCACGATGATGGCCTCGCTGGCGTTGCTCATGATGGCCGCCAGATGCTGCTCGCTCTGGACAAGGCTCTGCTGGACCTGTCTCCTGGCTGCGATCTCCCGGCGCAGACGCCAGACCCAGAGCAGGAACACCAGGCAGACCAGGGTCAGGCCACCCAAGCCCCAGTACAGCATCTGTTGCATATGCCAGAGAGGGAGGTCCTGCAGCCCCTGGTGAACGCTCAAGGCCGGGGCCGCGAGGCTTTCCCCGAAAGCCACGACCCCGAGCGCAAGAACGATCACCACCCCAAACCGACGTCCCATCCGAACTCCTTCCAGCTGACTGGAATAGTACCCCAAAGAATACTTGTGGAAACAATGCCAACCCTATCAGAATGACGAGGAATGGCACAACAACAACCGTGCCTGGATGAAGAACCGCAGGCCGGGACATTCAAAGCAGAATATCCCGGCCTGTGGTCTCGCGTGAAGATGGTTTTCAGGCTTCCTGTGCGGGCAGGAACCTCTGGAAGGCCTCGAGCTGCTTTTTGCTGAGTCCGCGCAGCTCACAGCCCACCACCAGGGGCGTGACCCGCCTGACCACAGCCGGAACCTTCTTGGCCCGGGCCCCATCGAGGGTCAGCAGGTCAAAGGACAGCTTCTGACCGATTTCAAAGGATTCCCCGCCGTGCTTGAAACTGATGCCCACGGAGCTGACGTCGAAGACCTGGAAGGTATCGTCCCTGTGGGGCAGTTTGGCGGAGTATTCCGCCAGGGGGATGCGTATCGCGCGCCTGCGCTCCTGTCCGTCATAAAAACCGCCGCCATCCACCACCAGCAGCTGTCGCCTGCGGCTTGGGGCATTGTTCTCGTTGCGCCGGACCTGCATGATCACATGCCGCATGTCCTCGGGGATCTCGCCCTTGCCAACCATGGGCCCCAGGGTCTCGGCGGCCTTGTCCTTCTCGCCGGACTGCATGTAGCAGCGGGACAAGGCCACGCGCACGGACGGGTCCTTGGGGGCCAGTTTCAGGGCCTGCTCATAGGTCCGGGAGACCTCCCGCTGATGCACGTGGCCGCTCATGTGGTCGGCCACGGTCTTGAAGGGGTTCGGGCTGTCGGGATCGGCCTTGCAGGCCTGGGCGTAGACCTCCCTGGCCTGCTGATCCTGGCCGAGCCAGGCGTGGGTTTCCGCTGCCTTGGACAGGAACTGGGCGCTATGGACCAGGTCGCCCTGGGCGCGGAAGACCTCGGCCAGAGCCGTGTAGGCCTCGGGAAACAGGGTGTTGACCCGCGCCGCGGCGGCGAACTTCTGGAGGGCCTTGTCCTGGTAGTGCTGCTTGAGCAGTTTTTGCCCGTCCAGATAGAGCTTCTGGGCAAGATCCAGCTGCGCCGTGATGTGCCCGCTGGGCTTGGATTCCACTTCCTCGCCCAGATGGGCGTTCTCGGTCCCGGCCTTGGCCGTGCGCTTGACGACCTTGGGGGGCGAACCGAACAGGATCTTTTCCAGCCGGACCATGAGCAGGTACGGGGTGAAGGGTTTGTTCAGATAGTCGCGGGCGCCCAGGCGCATGGCCTCGTCGATCACACCGATGGGCACCTTGTTGCCGAGCAGCAGGATGGGTAGTCGGTAAAGGTGTCTGTCCAGAAGAATCTCGTCCAGCAGGGCGAAGGTGTTGTCCGTGGCCAGCTTGAAGTCCATAAGCGCCACGTCCGTCTCCCGCTGGCGCAGAATCTCCATGACCCCGGCATGGTCATTGGCAAAGCGGATCTTTTCATAGCCGTCGTCGACCAGGATCTTGCCAATGATCTGCTGCACCTGGGGCACAGGCTCCACAACGAGTATCCCGATATTGCCCTTGAGCGCCATCCTTCCCTCCCCGGAATCCCCCACAGCCCCTCGCAAGGCGAACCCCGATTAGATGCTTACTCAACAATATCCACGAATCAAAGCAATTGGTCAAGATTTGGGTCATGGACTTGCCATCCCCCTGTCCCGAAGATAGACAGCGGCCATGGAGGACGCCATGACCATCGAAACCCTGCGAGCCATCATCGAAATCGCCTTTCCCCTGTTTCTGATCATGGACCCGGTGGGCAACGGGGCCATCTGCCTGTCCATGCTGGGCGAGTTCTCGCCCCGGAGGCAGCGGGCCATCATCGGACGCGAGCTGCTCTTCGCCCTGGGGATCATCCTGCTGTTCATGTATCTGGGCGAGGGCCTGCTGGGCGTGTTGGACATCCACCAATCCACCCTGCGCATGGCCGGCGGCGCGATCCTGTTCATCATCTCCATGAAGATGGTCTTTCCCCAGAGCGGCGGCGAGGAGCCGGACCCGCATTTTTCAGACCCCTTCATCGTACCCATTGCCGTGCCCTTCATCGCCGGGCCGTCCTGTCTGGCCGCCGTGATGGTCTATGCCCACCGTGACGACCTGACCGTGGTCGGGGCCGCGATTCTGCTGGCCTGGGTAGGCACTGCGGTCTTCATGCTCCTGGTGCCCTGGCTGACCCGCGTCTTGGGGACCCGCGGCCTGCGGGCCATGGAGCGGCTGATGGGGCTGATCCTGATCCTGATGTCCTTTCAGATGCTGGAGGACGGCGTGCGCCTGTTCATCGCCAGCCTCTAGCCAAACACCGCACAAGGATTCAGGATTTCCAGGTCCCTCGGTTGTCCCTGCCCCGGATTTCCCATAGAATGGGAGGGAACCGCCCGTGGCACCCCCAACCCCAGGAGCGCCCATGCCCCCCAAGGAAGCCTACGACTGGCTGAGAGCCCACCACGTGGAAACGAGCCTCCTCGAATCCATGGCGTCGCTGTTGCACTGGGATCAATCCACCATGATGCCCGCTGGGGGGCACAGGCACCGCTCCGACCAGTTCGCCGCCCTGGCCAAACTGGTGCACGAGCGCCGTAGCAACCCGCAGGTGGGCGAGGCCCTGGCCGCCTGCGGCGGCCATTGGGACGAACGCGAGCCCACGGGTGTGCAGGCAGCCAACGTCCGCGAATGGAAACGCGCCTTTGACCGCGTCACCAAAATCCCGACCGACCTGGCGGTGGCCCTGGCCCGGGCGGCCTCCGATGGCGAGACCGCCTGGAAGCGCACCCGGCCCGAGAACGACTGGGAAGGCTTCCGCCCCTATCTGGACGAATTGATCCGTCTGCGACGCGAGGAGGCCGAGGCCGTGGGCTATGCGGGCGAACCCTACGACGCCCTGCTGGACGAATACGAGGCCGGGGAAACCACAGCCGCCCTGGAACCAATGTTCCAGGACCTACGGAGCGAGATCACGGATCTGCTGGGACGCATCAAGGGCAGCGCCAGAAGGCCCGACCCGTCCATCCTGGACAACGACTACCCCATTGCGGCCCAAAAGGCCTTTTGTCGCCAGGTCGCCGAGACCCTGGGCTACGACTTCTCCGCCGGGCGGATCGACGCCACGGCCCACCCCTTTTCAACTCGCATCGGCCCCGGTGACGTGCGCATCACCACCCGCTACAACGAGCGCAATCTGTCCGAGGCCCTGTTCGGCGTCATCCACGAAGCCGGGCACGCCATGTACAGCCAGGGCCTGTCCACAGAGCACTTCGGCACCCCCAGCGGAGCCTCGGTCTCCCTGGGAGTCCACGAATCGCAGTCCAGGCTCTGGGAGAATCTGGTCGGCCACTCTGCCGGGTTCTGGCGTCATTTTCTGCCCCTGGCCCGCGAATTTTTCCCCTGTCTAAGAGGGGTTGGCGAAATCGATTTCCTGTTCGCCGTCAACGAGGTCAACCCCTCCCTGATCCGCGTGGAGGCCGACGAGGTGACCTACAACCTGCACGTCATGCTGCGCTTCGAGCTGGAGTTGGCGCTGCTGCGGGGTCAACTGAACACCGCAGATCTGCCCGGGGCCTGGAACGAAAAAATGCACGAATTCCTGGGCATCAGCCCGCCCGACTTCGCCCTTGGCGTGATGCAGGATGTGCACTGGTCCGCCGGATTGATCGGCTATTTCCCGACCTACAGCCTGGGCAACCTGTACGCTGCGCAGCTCTTCGAGGCCGCCAGCAGTGAGTTGGGTGAGACCGACGCGCTGTTCGAACAAGGCGATTTCAGCCCCCTGTTGGACTGGCTGCGCGTCAACATCCATGCCTGGGGAAGCCGCCTGCCTCCGCGGGAACTGGTGCGCCAGGCAACGGGCCGCGAACCCGACTCCGGCGCCCTGGTCCGGGGGCTGAACAAAAAATATGGAGAGCTGTACGGGGTCTGATTCTCCCAAGCGATTGTCTTTGCTCACTCCAACGCAAAAGGACTCCCACCGTCTTCGGTGAGGAGTCCTTTTTTTCACTTTTTTCTTTACAAACGCTTCCCAAAATATGCTATGGGGGTAGTAAGCCGGAAATCCACCCCTTGCGTTTTCGGTTCGGGTAGCAACCACCGATTGAAGGAGGAGCATCATGAACCAGATCAGACTGCAACGCCACGGAAAGCCTGACCTTCTTTTCAACGGGGACCTCCTTGCTCAGGTCGATGACAGGGAGTTTACCGGCTTCACGGAAAATTGGATGGAGACATCCCTCTACAAGACCTCGCTGGGTCAATACATCTTGTACAGCGAATTCAACATCACCAGTTGCGGCAAGCGGACCATTCCCACCGCCCTGGTGTTTGCCACCGACCAGGATCTTCTGGAATTCATGGAAGTCAACGAACGGCCGCTGTCATCCCTGTCGGCCGAAATGCTGCGCCAGGCATCCCTGTTCGACGAGGCCTTTGATCTCTGCGGCCCCCGTGTGCAGGTGGAGTTCCTGCCGCGGATTCAGACGGCCCGGGCCAGCTGAGACCTCCGGTCCGCTACCCGCTGCAGTCAAGAGGATGGCAAGCCTTCCTGCGCCCAGGTGGACGTCTCCACAGGATGCGGAACGGCATTACTCGGCGCGGGCTTCGTAGCCACCACGAAGCGCCGCGCCGCACATTTCTGCACCCCGATCCCGGCCAGTTCCGCATCGCCCCACGTCGCCAGCACGGCAGGGTTGGGCCGCTCCATCACCACCAGGGCATCCCGGCGTCCCAAGGCACCAAGCTTGGCGACCACGCTCCCCCAGTTCTGGCCGGGCAACGTGTTCAGTTCAACAGAACAATCCTGATGCAGTTCCCCGGCCTGAAGGCGCAGCAGACCTCCCCGCTCACCCAGGCATTGTCCGGCCCAATTCTCCAGCCTCTTTTCCAGTCCGGCGGCGCGCGCCACAAGCGGCACAGCACGCCGGGAACACAACGCCCGCTCCTGGGCCACACGGGCCTCGCAAGCCGCTTCCATCCTCTCCAATGCTTGGCGGACCTCTTGTAATTCCATCAAAACAGCCTCGGCCTGCGCCCGACTCTGCAACCCCTCCGCCCCGACCAAGGGACCCCGCATACACCCTCCGCTTTCACTCATTGCCGACCCTTCATCCCCACTTCAACGGTCCAAATCTCTGGCGTCGCACACCTGGAAAAGATATCCGGGCCGCAGCGCAACGTCAAGCATAACAGGATTTATTTTCCTTAAATCAAGCTACACCGTACATTGTTTTACAAACAAAACCCCACCTCAAGAGATGGGGCCAAAAAAATGCCTCCAGGCCAGGCCACCCGGCAGGCGAAACGCCAAAACGCACACCCGAACGCACACCCGAACGCACACCCGAACGCACACCCGAACGCACACCCGAACGCACACCCGAACGCACACCTGGGGTGTACGTACCGGGCCACGCCGGGCAAAGCTGTGCTCAGGGCACCCGGAGCCCCAGACAGTCCGGAGCGCTCAGGACGCAGCTACATCATTTCCCGGGCCATCCAGATCACACGCCCGACGACCTGAACGTTCAGCTGCTCACCAACCACCACTTCCAACGGATCATAGAACCGGCGGTTGTCGCTGACCAGCACCAGCAGCCCAGGCTTCTTCTCCAGACGCTTGACCACGATCTCGTCGTCCATGCGCACCGCATAGATCTTGCCCGCCAGAATGTCCTGCTGCGACAGGTCCACCAGCACCACATCCTCGTCCTCAAGGGTCGGTTCCATACTCTGCCCAGTGACCCGCATCAGGCGCATGGCGTCGACCTTGCCCCGGCCGTTCAGCCAGGCCCGACGAAAGGCATAATACCCCAGGACCCGATCCTCGGTCTCCAGGCTGCCACCTCCGCCCGAGAGCTTGGCCTCCACCAAGGGAATGAAGTCGAACCCCTCCTCGCCACGGCCAGGACCGGCAGGCAGATCCTCACGCACCGTACCCTGATCCAGATACATGGCCCCACGTCCGGTCTCCATCCAGAACGGATTCAACCCGTGGCCGCGAAACAGCTTGAGCATCCATTCGGCAGGGATCTTGTCCTTGGCCTTGGCATCAGAGACTGCGCCACGGCTGACGCCCAACTCCTCGGCCAAGGCGCTCTGGGTGGTCAGGTTCATGGCCTGCATCATTCGGGCAATGATCTGCGCGGCCCCGAAGCCGCCAAGGGAAGGAATTTTTGAATCGTCTGCTTTTCTCTGAACTTTCAGGGCCATAACGAACACACCTCGCTTTAGGGTAACGATTGACAGCACATCTTTGTACGATTCAAACGTTCTGCTGTCAAGCAAACAAGAATATTTAAAGCATTACTTTAGACTTTCCAATCAGCTGCAAATGAGTCATCATGGCAGCAATCATTTCCCACACCGACAACAACGGACAAACTCATGGTCTTCCGTCTTTTTCTGGCCTTTGCCACCGTGCCACTGATCGAGATCTATCTGTTGATGAAGGTCGGTTCCGCCATCGGTGCCGAGGCCACCATCGCCATCGTGCTAATCACGGGCTTCGCGGGCGCCTGGCTGGCCCGCGCCCAGGGCGTAAGCGTCCTGAACAAGATGCGCGCGGACATGAACCGGGGCATTCCGCCCACCGGGCAACTGGTGGATGCGGCCCTGATCCTTGTCGCCGGAGTGTTTCTGCTGACCCCCGGCTTCGCCACGGACATCGCCGGCCTGTTGCTGCTCATCCCGCCCGTGCGCGCCAAACTCAAGACTGTCTTGGGGCGCAGGCTTTCGGACATGGCCCGCAGTACCAACGTGACCATCATCCACCGCTAGGTTCGCCCCGAACGCGCCATGCCAGGACAGGACCAACCAGCGAAGGTTCTCCACCACTCCAGGAGCGACTGGACCGACATCTCCATGGCCCTGCCCGAGGGATGTTGCCGCAGCGCCATGGATGACGACACCGTCTGGGACTGGACCCTGGTGCTCAAGGCGCGGCGTGTTCCGCACCGCACCGGTCGAGGCCCAAGGGGCTGGCATATCCTGGTGCCCGCCGCCCGCCTGGCCGAGGCCGTCCAGGAAATCACGGCCTTTGAATTCGAAAACCCACCCCGGGCAGAATTCTCCGTCACGCCCCCCCTGCCACCCGGCCTGGAGGCCCAGGGAGTGGCCCTAGTCATGGCCCTGGCCGCAGTGCACTTCGTCGTCATCACCCACCCTCTGCCCGGCTGGGGTCTCTATCCCGAGGACTGGCTGGAAATGGGTGCCGCAAACGCCCAGCTGATCCTCTCCGGTGAGTGGTGGCGCAGCGTAACAGCCCTGACCCTGCACGCCGACCCGGCTCATTTTCTGGGCAATGCGGTGCTCGGCGGCGTCTTCGTGGCCTGTCTGTGCCGCGCTGCTGGCAGCGGGACCGCCTGGCTGCTGTTTGTGCTCTCCGGGATGCTCGGCAACCTCGCCAATGCCTGGCTGCGCGGGGGAGGACATGTCTCCGTGGGGGCGTCCACCGCCGTGTTCGGGACCGTCGGGGCCCTGGGGGCACTGTCCATGGTGCGCGAGGGTCGTCTGGATTTTCGGCGCGCCGCAGCCCCGGTTGTGGCCGGATTGGCACTGTTGGGCATGCTGGGCACGGGTGGCGAACGCACGGACCTGGGTGCGCATCTCTTCGGTTTCCTGGCGGGTCTGCCGCTGGGGGCCCTCTGCGGACGCCTGATCATGCAACTCGGGATACCCGACAAGCGGACGCAGTGGGTACTGGGAACTCTGGCCCTGGCCCTGATGACCCTGTCCTGGTCCCTGGCACTTCTAAACTGAGACCTGCCGGGAATCTTTTCATAAACCAAGGCCCCAGCGCCGCCCCCTGGCCAGCCCAAGGGTTGTCATGCGCCCTTTACTCCCGCCCTGGGACGCCCCCGGCTTTCAAGGCCCAAACCTGCCGACCTCGACAGACTCCCAGCCCCCCCCCAGAGAAGAAGCCCACGGGGTTTCCCCCACGGGCTTTAATGCTACTTGCCCAGCATCACCCAGACCCCGTCCCAGTCCTCGGGCGGGGGATGCTTGAGGTACTGGCGACAACGTTCGGCCCACACGGACGACAGCCCATCGCCGGGATGAAGGTCGAGGATCTCCTGAAACAGGGCAAGTCCACCGCCAAAATCACGTCCGCGACACGCTGCCTGTCCCCGGGAAAACAGCTCCAGCACTTGCTCCAGGTGCGGAAAGGTCTCCGGCGTATGGAAATCCAGCACCTCATACACGGCCACGGCACTGGTCTTACCCTTGACCGTCATCCTGTCAGCCTCGCGCATCACGTAGCTGTCCACGAGCTTGGCGCGGGTGAATTCGCTGATCAGGATATTGGTGCGGTAAGTCTTGCAGGCGGACTCCAGCCGCGCGGCCAGGTTCACCCCGTCGCCAATGACCGTGTAGTCCATGCGCCGCAGGGAACCGATATTACCCACCACCACGGGGTTGGTGTTGATGCCGATGCCGATGTTGATGGTCTGCTTGCCCCGGGCCACACGCTCCAGATTGAAGGCATACAGGGCGCGCATCATGCCCACGGCGGCGGTCACGGAGTTGTCCTCGTCCCGGCCCGTGGCAAAGGGGGTACCGAACACGGCCATGATGGCATCGCCGATGTATTTGTCCAGAATGCCCTGATGCTCGAACAGCACATCCACCATCAGGGTGAAGTACTCGTTGAGCATGGACACGGTCTCCTCCGCGCCCAGGGTCTCGGACAGGGTGGTAAAGCCGCGGATGTCCGAAAACAGCACCGTGGCCTCCAGGGACTTGCCTCCCAACAAGTCGTCGCCGCCCTCCAGCAACTTGTCCGCCACCTCCTTGGTCATGTAGCGGGCCAGGGTCCCTTTCAGGCGTTTCTCACCGCTGATGTCCTCGAAGACCAGCATGGTGCCCAGCAGCTCCTGCTTGGAGTTCTTGAGGGGCACGGCATTGAAGTTCACGGTGATGGTCTTGCCCCCGTCCAGAAACAGCTCAGTGTCCACGGCGATGTCGGGTTCGCCGCTGGCGGCCACCTTGGTGGCCATGTCCACCACCCACTGGTTGGCTCCACGAAACAGCTGGGCAACTTCGCGATCGTGATAGTCGGCCGCTTCGCGACCCAGAATACGGGAAGCGGCACGGTTGCATTTCTCCACCCGGCCCGTTGCTGTGAGCGTCAGCACACCGTTGCTCATGCTCTGCAACATGCTCTCGGAGTAGTTCTTCATGTTCAGAACATCCTCGAAGAGCTTGGCGTTTTCGATGGCGATGGCCGCCTGGGCCGAAAAGGATTTGAGCCTGCGTTCGTCCAGCCGATTGAAGGGGCCGCCCGCTTTGTTCAGGACCTGGGTCACGCCGAGAACCTTGCCCTCCTTGTTCAGCACCGGGCTGCAGAGGATACTGTCGGTCTTGTAGCCGGTCTTCTTGTCCACCGCCTGGTTGAAGCGCTGGTCCGCGTAGGCATCGGGAATGTTCACCGTCTCGCCGCTGCAAAAGACCTCGCCCGCGATGCCCATGCTGTTTGGAAACCTGATCTCCAGCTGATTGAGCCCCTGGGCCACCTGAGACCAGAGCTCACCGGTCTTCTCATCGTTCAGGAACAGGGTGCTGCGGTCGGCCTGCAGGATATGAGTCGAGGTATCCATGATCTTTTGCAACAGGGGCACCAGGTGCAGTTCCGTGGAAATGGCCTGGGTCAGCTCCTGAAGATAGGTCTCCTCCTCGCGGGCGCGCTCCACCTGCTCGAAGAGCTGGGCATTCTGGAGGGCGGACGAGGCCTGCGAGGCCAGGGCCTCCAGCAGGGACAGGTCGGATTCCGAAAAATTGCCCTCCATCTTGTTCAAGAGCTGCAGCACCCCCACCACCTCGGACAGCTTGGTGCGGATGGGGGCGGTGATGATGTTGCGGGTCCGGTAGCCGGTCTTCTTGTCCACGTCGGAATTGAAGCGCGGATCGGCGTAGGCATCGGGGATGATGATCGCCCGACCGCTGCTGAAGACGGCCCCGGCGATGCCCCTGGTGTTTGGGAAACGTATCTCCTGCTGGCTGTCGCCCATGGCCACCCGGGAGAACAGTTCGTCCGTCTCCGGGTCGTTCAAAAAGATGGTGCCGCGATCGGCATTGACCGCAGCCGAGGTGATCTCCACCAGGCGCCGGAAGAGCACGTCCAGAGACAGGGAATCCGCCAGGCGGTTGGAGACGTCCAGCAGGGCGTTCATCTTGCCCAGGACGTCGGCCAGCTTGCCCAGAAACTCGTCGCGATCCGAGGACGAGAGCGTACCCAGAAGCCGCCGGATGTCGTCCTGCTCCAGCCTGTGCTCCAGGATCTGGCTGAGAAGTACGCTATCGGATTCGTGGGTTTTCGTAAGTACCATGTCGCTGCCCGCCCTTGGTTCCCTTGCTGCCTGCTCCTCGTTGGGAAATGTGCGTTCAGAATATGATAAATAAACGGATTCTGACAAGGAATACCGCATTCGCGTTGCAGCCCAGGCCCCACAGGGAGTCTTTAAGAAGCAATCCAAACCCAGCTGTTTCTTGCCGAGACTGACCCGATGAAGTAATTTGGGACGAGCCTGACTGCATTGACCAAGCCCCGAAGGAGGACCGAGCATGACCACCAAAACCCACAAGGCCTTGGCCGGACTCAAAGCCTCCCTTGCAGCTGATTCCCTGTCCCTGGGTGCACACTGGATCTACGATGCGGCCCTCATTGCCCAACGCTTCGGCCGCGTGGATTCTCTCCTGGCCCCCGGCCCGGATTCCTATCACAAACACCGTGGTGCCGGGGACTTCACCCACTACGGCGACCAGACCTTCGCCCTGCTGCGCAGCGTCTCGGAGAACAAGGGCTTCACGGTGGAGGCCTGGTTCAGCACCTGGAAGCGCCTGATGTCCAGATTCGACGGATACGTGGACGGAGCCACACGGAACACCCTGTCGCGCATCGACTTTGGCGACGGGCCCGACGGCTGCGGCTCCAGCTCCACGGACCTTGCCGGAGCCTCGCGCATCGCCCCCGTGGTCCTGGCGCATCATGGCGACCTGGATACCCTGGTGGACGCGGCTCGGCTTCAGACACGCCTGACCCACAACAACATCCTGGTCCTGGAGTCCGCCGAATTCTTCGCCCGCACAGCCCACGGAGTGATCCAGGGAGCGACGCCCACGCAAGCCATGCGCGAGGCCGCCGCAGCCAAGTACGTCAGTACGCCGGTGATGGACTGGATGGAAAAGGGCCTCGCCCTGAAGGACACCGACAGCGTGGTGGCTATCGCGCAGTTCGGGCAGAGCTGCAATGTCAACGGGGCCTTTCCGGGCGTGGTGCAACTCATCGCCAGGCATGAGGACAACCTGGCCGAGGCGCTGACGACCAATGCCATGGCTGGCGGCGATTCCGCAGCGCGCGGCCTGCTGGTGGGCCTGATCCTGGGCGCGGCCCTGGATGCAGACGCCCTGCCAACCCAGTGGTTCGACGGTCTGACCCAGGCAGCCGAGATCGAAGGGCTGGCCGCCACCCTGACCTGACGCTCCGCGCAGCAGGAACCAGTGGAGCAGAAATGCATACGGACCTGGGCTTACCCCCCTGAACCCCGCACGGCGGGAGACAGAGGAGAGCGCAAAGACGTCTGAGCCCCGCACGGCGGAAAACAGGGGGGAGCCCTGAGCATCCCGCGTCGTGACAGCTGACAAGGATGATGCCATGTGCGCCATTCGCCTCCGAGTCCAGCAAAGCAAACAGCCAAACAATTCGTCATGAAAACGGGCCGCAACTGATGATAGATTTCCATGCGTTGGCGGTGTAAGCAAGGGCCTTCACGGGCCGCCCGAGGGCTGCCCCACCGCAACCCCACGGACCCCACATGCACCTGCTGCGCATCTTCAAGGAAACCCTTCGGGCCTCGGCCTCTGTCTCGCTGACTCTGATGCGGGTCATGATCCCCGTGATCGTCGGGGTCAAACTGCTCAAAGAATTCGGGCTGATCGGCTACCTAGCCCTGCCCCTGGAACCGGTCATGGAACTGGTGGGTCTGCCCGCCAGCATGGGACTGGTCTGGGCGACGGGCCTGCTGAACACCATCTACGGGGCCATGATCGTCTTCGTCTCCCTGGCTCCGGACGCAGGATTGACCGTGGCCCAGGTCACGGTGCTGGCCTGCATGCTGCTCATCGCCCATGGCCTGCCCGTGGAACTCAAGGTGGCGGGAATGTGCGGCCCAAGCATGCTTTGGCAGGGACTGATCCGCGTGGGCGTGGCCTTGGGTTGCGGGCTGACCATGCACCTGATCTTTTCAGGGTTCGACCTGTTGCAACAGCCCAACACGATTTTCTGGAACCCGGGGGCGGAACCGACCAGCCATCTGGCCTGGGCCCTGGGCGAGGTACGCAATCTGGCCTCGATCTTCCTGATCATTCTCAGCCTGATGCTGATGATGAAGGTCCTGGACGCGCTCAAGGTCACGAATCTGCTCAGTTGGGCGCTGCGACCCATCCTGACGCGCATCGGCATTGGCCCCTCGGCCTCGGCCGTGACCGTGGTGGGACTGACCCTGGGCCTGTCCTATGGCAGCGGCCTGATCATCCACGAGGCCAAGACAGGACGGCTGGGCAGAAAAGACGCCTTCTATTCGCTGACGCTGATGGGCCTGGCCCATGCCCTGATCGAGGACACCATGCTGATGCTGATGCTGGGTGCGAATTTCAACGGGGTATTCTGGGGCAGGCTACTGTTCACCCTGGCCTTCATGGCGCTGTTGGTTCAAGTCGTCTCGCGGCTACCGCTGACCTTCTTCGACCGGACGCTGATGCGTGACTCCGGCTGATTCCCGTCGGGGATGATCGACACGACTTTTTCACGAAATATCAGTACAACAGAAAGGACGGCAGACATAGCCTGCCGTCCCACCTCCCCCTCGGCACCCATAGGGCACGAGGACTCACATGAATCGCTGCTGGTCCTGCACAAGACTCTTGACGAAGGCATCCTTTTCCAGGGAATCCTCGGGCAGATAGCCTGAGGAGTGATCCAGATGCATGGGATTGTCCGCACCCGACAACCCCGACATGGAAATCTGCGCCCCGACGATCTCCATGATCACGGCCTTGGATGACAGCCCGGTCAGTTCCGCCAGCCTCAAAACATACTTGGGCACAACCCCTGTGCACTGCGTGACATATTCGCACAACAGGGCGTAATTCTTTTTGCTCCAGGATTGCAGGACGGTTTCAACAGACCGACCCGAGTGCTCCACCTGGTCATGCAACTGTTTGGTCAGCCGATATCTCTCGACGAGGTTCATGTGGTCCCTTCCTCTCTGCGGCTACAGATCCTTTTCCAATTCGTCCGACCTCATTGCTTGCTTCCGCAAGCATACAGCAACAGACATGCCAACCCTTCCCTCCAAGAACGCTCCAAGCAGGCCGCACAGCACCCCTTTATCCACAACCGCCTGTCCCTCTAGCGTATAATCCTGGCGCTCAATTTTTCAGGCCACCCAGTGGGCATGAACTCGCTTCGCCCGAGCACGCTATCAGTCAAGTCTATTCCTTTTATCACCATTTTTAGCGTTGATATTTCAAAATAATAACGATATGTCGTTACCGCTGTTTTGCATTCCAGCAGCAACCTCGCAGCATCGGAGGCCCCATGACCGTCCGGCATATGAATTTCTTCAAGCTCCTTTCCGGCGAGGTCTCGCCGCAGCAATTGCTACTCAAGTTCCTGCTACTGCTGCTGGAACTCCAGAATGTGGAGCGGGGTTCCCTCTGGGTCCGCGACGGCGACAACTTCATCTGCCTAGAAGCCGTGGGCCAGGAGAGCGATGCCATCAAGGGCATGAGCATCTCCAAGGACAAGAAGAGCATCGTGGGCTGGGTCATGAACAATGGCCGGATGACCATCGCCGAGGCCGGGCGCGACAAGCGTCACTTCAAGCAAGCGGAGGAGGCCCTGGCCGTCAAGAGTTCGCTGATCCTGGCCTATCCGCTGTTCCTCAAAGACTCCTCGGTCTTCGGCGTGGTGGAGATCATCGACACCAGCGCGGCCGGTTGCAGCATGAACCTCTCCGAAGAATATCTGGATTTCCTCCAGAACCTGGTGGACATCGGCTCCATCGCCTTGTCCAACTCCGTGGAGTTCTCCTCGCAGGTCAACGAAAACTGCGAACTCAAGCGCACCATTGAGATCATGTCCGGCCAGCGCATGGTGGCCTGTCCCAGCCCCGCCTTTCAGGAGGCGTTGCGCCGCTGCCATAACTACGCTGGCAATGACTATCCCGTGCTGATCACGGGTGAATCCGGTGCGGGCAAGGAAGTCCTGGCCCGCAAGATCCATCAGATAAGCAACCGCAGCGACAAACCCTTTCTGGTGCAGAATTGCAGCGCCATCCCGTCCTCGCTGCTGGCCAGCGAGCTGTTCGGGTACCGCAGGGGCGCCTTCACCGGGGCCTACAGGGACAAGCAGGGGTTGTTCGAGGCGGCCAATGGCGGCACTGTTTTTCTGGACGAGATCGGAGACATGTCCACCGACCTCCAGGCCAGCCTGCTGCGCGTGTTGCAGGACAACGAGGTCAAACCTCTGGGCGGAAACACGATCCTCAAGGTGGACGTGCGCATCATCTCGGCCACCCACAAGGACCTGCGCCAGGCAATCCAGGAAAAGACCTTCCGCGAGGATCTCTACTTCAGGCTCAACGTGCTGCCCGTGAACATTGCCCCACTGTGCGAGAGATCCGAGGATCTGCCCTACCTGCTGATGCACTTCATACGCCGCGAGTCCGTGCTGCTGGGCATGGAGCCCAAACCAGTCTCCCCGGAGGCCCTGGCCATCCTCATGGCCCACTCCTGGCCGGGCAACGTTCGGGAACTGGAGAACATGGTCAAGTTGGTGCTGGTGTCCTGCGACGGGCCGGAGATCGGCCCCGGCGATCTGCCGCCCGCCATCTCCGCCGGTCTGGCGGCGAGCCCCTTCGCGCAACAGGCCACAATGCCCGAGGCCAGACATCCGGCACCGGGAACGGTCTTCGACAACAAGGAGTGGGAAGATGTGGAGCGAGACTACGCCCATCACCTGCTGGAAAAACACCACTGGGTCATCAGCCAGGCGGCACGCGAGGCCGGTCTGCGGCGCAGCACCTTTGACTCGCGCCTGAAAAAACTGGGCATCCGCAAGACGAGCTAACGCAACCCCTTGATCCAGGGCGCAGCGCGCCCACCATAGCGCAGGGACAGAGGCTGCAGGGCCGGGGCGTCGGGGTTGTCATCCTCGGTGTCGTCGGGCAGAATTCTCACCGAGAAATCACGTCCGCGCCTGGACCTCGTCTTCTCCACCACCAGCATATGCTCCCGCCAAAGGGTCTCGGGCCGGGTTCCGGAGAAGATCCACAGGGCCGGAACCAACACCCCGTCCGGCCTCGGCGGGGGCGGCAGCGAGACCCTGTTCGTCGGGCCACCCGGGGCGTAGGTCAGAACCAAAAAATCCGCCTCCACTCCCATGGAGGCGGCAGCCAGAGCCACCTGCGCCCCATTGTCCTTGCCCCAGACCCCCACCCGATCCGGATCGACCTCCGGGCGGGCCCTCAAGGTTCGCACGGCAGCCAGGGCATCGTCGGCCAGCAGCCATAGCCCGGCCTCGCCCGCGGGCGGCGACCCGGCACAGGTACGCACGTCATAGATAAACACGGCCAACCCATGCAGGGCCAGGGCCTGGGCAAAACCCCGGGCCTGAGCACGCTGGATGCAACCCGTGCAGAAGGTCAACACCACCCCAGGCACACGAGCCCCCTCGGGCCGGGTGATCAACGTGCCCTTCAACGTCGTTCCGCCGCTGTCGAAATCTATCTCCGTCTCGCTGAATTCGATCAAGGTCCCGTAGCGCATGGGCGGGTCCTCGGGCAGCCAGATCAGCTGATTGGGCTTCCTGATATACTTGTTCTGGTAGCGGTCCTTCTTGGGCAGGATGGTCACGGACCCGGCCACCGGACGCGTCTGGCTGAAGCTTGGGCCATAGGTGAAGATCATCGAGGAGACCTGTTTGAGCCTGCGGAACATGCCCGACTGGGAATCGTAGAACTGAAATCCTTCAAACCTGTCACCCCCGTCGATGACGCTCACGAATCGCTTGGAACCGACCCGGTAGTGGCCGTAGAAATCCTCGGGGGTAAAGGTATCCGCCCCGCAGCGCTCCAGATTGAAGGTGTCGGCAAAGGTGGCGAAACCATGGGTGCCCGCCACGTAGACCGTACCATCGCGCTCCACAGAGGTGGTCAGGCTCTCGGGGCGAGGCGGGGCGGGCTCGTCGTCACGCATCTGCTCCAGCAAGCCGACATTGGGGTCCATGCGCGGGCTGATGGCCTTGGGTGCCGGCATGACCGCCTGCGCGAGCTGAACCTCAGGTGCCGGCACGGCCGAAGACGGGGGCGGGGGCGCCGTTGAGGGAGGCGGTGTCAACGGTTTCGGTGTGGGCACGGGAGGGGGCACAGCCGCAGGAGGAACCACCGGCGGGATAGTCAGATCCGGGGCGTTCGGCGGTGCGGGTTCCTTGGGCCCGAGTGTGGCGCGTGGCGCTGGAGGCTGGATCTCGTCCAAGCGTACCAGCCCCACATGATAGACCGGGTCCTGGGCAATCAGCCGCACAGGAAAATCCAACGCCAGTTGGAGTCCGGCGGCAAGCACCAGGAGATGCAGACAAAGCGAGATCAGAAAGCACAGAATGCGCACGCGAATCCTCCGTGCAACGACAATAGCAACAATTGCACCTGGGCGCCATGTTCCCAGAGAACGCCTCTCGCATCCCCCGGGGCAACGGCATCTGCCACCCTGCAGCTGCGTTTGCCCCCCTCTGCGATTTCGACCCCGGGCAGCGGTTGCAGGGGCAACTCGCCAAGTGTAGACTTATGGCATGCAATCCCCGCCCCCCAACACCCCGGCACCGGACACCAGCGGCTGGTACGACGACCACGCCCGCGCCTTTTTCGAAGAGACCGTGGGCATCGAGCTGCCCCATGCCTACGAGGAGTTCCTGCCGCGCCTTCCGGCGGGCGGTTCCATCCTGGATGCAGGCTGCGGCTCGGGCCGCGACAGCCGCCGCTTCAGGGACATGGGTTTTCAGGTCGAGGCCTTCGATGTCTCGCGAGAAATGGTCCGCCTGGCACGGGAACATACAGGTCTGCGGGTCAGGCACCTCGATTTCCTGAATGCCGACTTCCACCCTGTGCACGACGGTGTCTTCGCCAACGCCTCGCTGCTGCACGTCACCCCCGAAGACCTGCCTGGGGTCCTGAGGCGCTTGGCGGCGGCGCTTAAACCCGCGGGCGTATTCTTCGCCTCGTTCAAACACGGTCAGGGCGAGCACCTGAAGGACGACCAGCTCTACGTCTGCCGTCGGGACGAAGCCGCAGTCCGCAAGGCCATCCTGCACTGCGGACTGCTCGAAGCGGAACGACTCTGGACCACCGCCGACACCCGTCCTGGCAGGGCCAAGGAACAGTGGCTGCATCTGCTGGCCACCCGCAACGCTTTGCCAATTATTTCGTGATAATTTGACCTCTCTAAGTGAATTGATCTAGTATAACCCACTATTCAGCGTCAGACAGCATTCTTCTCGCCCGCCAGCGACACACAGACACTTCACCCAAGGCCAGCAGCATCCATGGACCAGGGCAAGGGCATCACCATCCTCTCCATCGACGACGAGGAAGTCATCCGCGAAAGCATCGAGGCCTACCTGGAGGACAGCGGCTACACCGTTATCCAAGCGGAAAATGGACGCGTGGGGCTGGAGGTGTTCCGGGATTCAAAACCGGACCTGGTGCTGGTGGACCTGCGCATGCCCGAAGTGGACGGTCTGGATGTTCTGGCCACGGTCACCCGCGAACGCCCACTGACCCCCATCATCGTGGTCTCCGGGACCGGGGCGATTCAGGATGCCATCGAGGCCCTTCGTCAGGGAGCCTGGGATTACGTGACCAAGCCCATCCAGGACATGGCCGTCCTGGAGCATGCCGTGGTCAAGGCCCTGGAACGCGCCGACCTGCTCAGGCAGCGCGACCATTATCAGGCCCATCTGGAAGGGGAGGTCACCCGGCGGACGTCCGAACTGCTGGAAGCCAACCGCAAGCTGGAGCAGGAAATCGTCGAACGACAGGCCGCCCAGGAACAGATCAGGACGTCCCTGGAGGAAAAGGAGGTCCTGCTCAAGGAAATCCATCACCGGGTCAAGAACAACCTACAAATCATCTCCAGCCTGCTCTATCTGCAATCCCAGCAGATCAAGGACCCCGAGACCCGCGAGTTGTTCATGCAAAGCCGCGACCGGGTCCGGTCCATGGCCCTGGTGCACGAAAAGCTATACCAGTCAGACGACCTGGCGCGCATCGACTACAAGAGCTACCTGATGACCATCACCAAGACCATGATGCAGACCTACCGCGAGGAAAGCCGCAAGGTCCGTCTGGACCTGGACTTGGAGCAGATCTACCTCCCCGTGGATTCGGCCATTCCATGCAGCCTGCTGGTCAACGAACTGCTGACCAACGCCATGAAACACGCCTTCAAGGGCCGCGACAGCGGGGTCATCTCCATCAACCTGCGCAGGGAGGGGGAGAGCATCGAACTCAAGGTCAGCGACAACGGGTCGGGATTCCCCAAGGATCTCGACTTCCGCAAGACCGAGACCCTGGGCATGCAGCTGGTGGTCAACCTCGTGGGGCAACTACGCGGCGAAATTCAGGAAGATTTCACTGACGGTACGGCCTTCACCATCCGCTTCACCCTGTAGCGCACGCACCAAGCCCTCCACTCAACGATTTCCCAGGACCACACTCGCCACAGACTCCTTCCAGGCGCACCTCGATGCGCCCGATGGTCGCATCCTCGGGCAGCAGGGTTGCATCCAGAGACACCGCCCCGGGCGCAAGGCAGCGCATGGTCCCGCAGCGGGTGCAGTAAAAATGGCTGTGCACACCCGCACCGGCACCCCCGGAACAATAGCGATAGGTCCGATCAGGACCCGAGGTCCGCACCACGAGGCTGCGCCCCACCAGCACGTCCAGGGCGCGGTACACACTCACCCTGTCCGCATCGCCTCCTTCCTGCACCAACCCCAGGATCTCCGCCGGGATCAACGCACCGGGCGCGTCCGTGATGACGTCCAGGACTCGAACACGGATGGGCGTGGCCCGAAGCCCGGCCTCACGCAGTTGGCGTTCACTGCTCATGCCCCACTCTCCCTGCGGTGGAAAACCTTGCGCCAGGCGGCGTCCAGGGCCTGGACCACGACGGCCACACCGATGATGGCCGCGCCCGAGGTCAGGTTCAGTGCATAGGACAAGGCCAGACCGGCCATGCAGAACAGCGCGGCCAGCACAGTGGACAGGGCCATCATCCCCCCCAGGGTTCGGGCCCTGGGCAGCGCAATGCCCGGGGGGATGGTCAACAGCGCGATGACCAGGATCAGCCCCACCACACGGATAATCATCACCACCGAGGCCCCGACCATGGCCAGCATCAGAAAGTGCAGCAACAGGACCGGAGTGCCGCGGGTGGCAGCAAATTCGCGGTCAAAGGACAACGCCATGAAATCCTTATAAAAATACATGACAAGCGCCACAATCACCACGTCAAGAGCCAGCATCATCCAGATATCCGCACGCGGCACGGCCATGATGCTGCCGAACAGGAAACTCATCAGGTCCACGTTGTAGCCGGGCGTGAAGTCGAGCAGCAGGATTCCCAGGGCCATGCCCCCGGCCCACAGCGCACCGATGAAGCGGTCTGCCCTGTCCATGCCCCGGACCGTGGCACCGGCCAGGAGCCCACCTGCGGCCACGGAGAAGCCCATGGTGCAGGGCAGCACCGGCCAGCCCATGAAATAGGCCAGCCCCACCCCGCCATAGGCGGCATGGGCCACGGCCCCGGCCAGAAACACGATGCGGTTGACCACCACCAGGGTGCCGATGACCCCGCAGGCCAGACTAGCCAGCAACCCGGCATACAGGGCGTTGCGCATGAATTCGTAGGACAAGACCTCAATCATGATCAGAACCTCCCCCGGATTCGGGCCCAGGCCCTTCACGGTCTGGACAGCAGCCAGGGGCTCCGTGGTGCGGCACCACACGATGCGGCACGTCCCCGTGGGTGAAGACCTCCACCGGGCAGGTGTGCTTGTCGCCGTACATCATGGTCAACATCTCGCGGGTGATCTCCGGCCGGGGATGAAAATGTACGCTGCCATTGACGCAGGCCACGGAATGCGCGCCGCTGGCCACCACGGACAGGTCATGGCTGACGTAGATGATGCTCATCTCGCGGTTCAGCTCGACCAGCAGTTCCAGCAAGGCGCAACGGCCCTCGGCATCCACACTGGCCGTAGGTTCATCCAAAAAAAGGATCTGCGGGTCCGAGACCAGGGCCCGGGCGATGAACGCCCGCTGCCGCTGCCCGCCGGACAGGCCAGAGATGCGGCGGTCCTTCAAGTGCAGCACCCCGACCCTGTCCAGGGCGCGCTCGGCGCGTTTGTGCTCGTCCCGGGTCCAGTGAAACCCTTTCCCGGTCCCCCCCAGGAGCCCCATGAGCGCAATGTCGATGACCCGGGCCGGAAGCTCACGGCCCATGCCGCTGTACTGCGGCATGTAGCCCAACTTGTCGGTGACCCGGGCCGGAGGCCCACCCAGGACGCGGACAGTTCCGGCATCGGGCTCCAGGAGCCCAAGCAACAGCTTGAGGAGTGTGCTCTTGCCACCGCCGTTGGGGCCCAGCACGGCGACATAATCACCGCGCATGACCGTCAGATGCGCGCCTTGCAGGATGTCCGGGCCGCCCTCGTAGCCGAAGTCGAGGTCTCTGACCTCAATGACCGGTTCAGACATCTCAGTGCTCCTCCTTCATGGCCGCTGCCAGTTCCAGGGCCACACGGCGCAGATTGGCCTCCCAATCTCCAGCCAGAGGATCGGCCAGGACCACATGCCCGCCCAGTTCATCGGCCACGACCTGCGCGGTGCGACGCGACATCTGCGGCTGCACGAACACGGCCCGGACGCCATGCGCCTTTGCTCCGCGCACCAGGTCGTGCAATTCGCGGGGGCTGGGCTCGCGCCCCTGGACCTCGATGGGCATCTGCTCCAGACCGAACTCGTGGGCGAAATAGCCCCACGAAGGGTGAAAGACCAGAAACCGCCGCAACGGCAGATCCTTGAACAATGGTGCGAGTTCACTGCGCAGGGCCGTGATCCGGGCCAGGGTCTGGCGCGCGTTGGCTTCGTATTGGGCAGCGTGCTGCGGATCGGCCTGGGCCAGGGCGCGGTTCGCGTTGCCCACAAGGGTGGCCGCCAACGCGGGGGACAGCCAGACATGCGGGTCCAGGCCGTGAGGCTCATGAGGCGACGCGCCCTCCGGGCTGCCGTGCAGGGCTTGAGCCGCGTTGTCACCTTGGCCCTCGCCATGCGCTACGGCCGCAATGGCACCGTGTCCTTGTCCGGACCCATGCGCGGACTCTCGTCCCTGGCGCTGCCCTTGCTGATGGGAAGCAGCCTTCTCGGCGTAACCGTCGTGTCCGTGCTCGGCCATGGACAGCTTGGCAATGCCTTCGTCCAGATGGACCACCTGCATCTCTGGGTTCACCCCCAGAAGTTTCGGTAGCCAAGTCTCTTCGAATTCAACGCCGATGGCCAGATACAGATCGGCCTGCCCAACGGCGACCATCTGGCTGGGCTTGGGTTCGTATGCATGAGGGCTGGCCCCGACGGGAATCATGACCTGCACCTCGGCCAGGTCACCAGCCACCTGCCGTACGAACCAGGCCGCAGGGGGGATGGACACCAGCACACGCAGCCCCGCCGCCCGGGCCGGGACACAGGCAAGCAGCAGCATGATCACACAGAGGATTGTTCTCATTGGGGTCTCTCCTGCCTCCATTGAAGGCAGTAAATAATGCAACTCAGTTGCATTTCATGTCAACAACTTCCCCTTCCCGAAGGGCCAACGCCCCAGGCCACCAGACAGTGGCCCTAGCGCTGTTCAGGATGGTCAACGTAGATGTCGATGTAGTCGCTGACCCCGCTACAGGGGCTGGTAATGGACTGTAAGCGCCAGAAAGGGCGCCCGTCCTTGCGGACGAACCACATCCGGCCCTTGCGCACACAGGGCTGGCCATCGTTCAAAAATCCGAGGGTCGTTGCCACGGTGCCATGGAAGGTGAAATTATCCTCGCGCACCGTGGAGATGCGGCCCTTGATGAGCAGTTGATTGCCTTGCACACCCTGGGCGCCGGACAGCCATAAGACCCCGTCGCGATTTTCGATCACGGCCTCACCGGTGCGTTCGCCGGACAGCCATTGCAGACGCAGGGGATGCCTGCCCAGCAGCATATGAAGCCCGTCCTGGCTCTTGATCTCGGTCCTGGCGCCCGCCTGCTCAGCGCTCTCCAACAGCCCCGGATCGAGCGGGAGGGGCGATTCGCCAGCCGCCCCATCACTTGGAGCGGACGGCGGCGAAACATCCGGGGCAGATGCAACAGCATCTGAGGCCAAGGAATCGCCAAGCCCAACCGGCTCCACTGTTCCACCAACCTGGGGGGGAGCTACGGAACCACCGACCAGGGCGGGAGTCTCCGGACTCCTTGCCACCTCGGAGCCCCGGGCCTCAGAGGAATCGGCGAAAGCACCAGGCAAGACATCGTTACCGGAAATCTCGGCCTCGTCTTCTGTGCTGTTTCTACGAGGCATGACATTGGAGGGGACCCTGAGCAGGCCGCTTTGCTGAAACAGGCGGTAGAGATTTTCCAACTCCCGGACGCGGGCCACGGTCAACCCCCGCAGGAAATGGAGTTGCTCGGCCATGCCCTGCTGTCCATTGGTCGAGGCCGCAGACGAGAACAGCTCGAAATTTCTTTCGCGATACTTGAGCCAACCCCGTTGCCCGTCCAAGAGCATGGCCTTGGCGTCCTTGTCCAGGACCTCCATCAAGGCCTGATAGACCCGGTTCAGGGCTTTGTCCGCGGCGTCCAGTTGCACGTTCTCACAGTGCATGCGATCCGCCGGTGGCAAATCGCCCCCGCAATCCACCTGCCCGGAGACCCCGCCCGAGGGCGGTGCATCCATCTGCGCAGCAGCCGGCGAGACCATGCCCAGCGCCATGAACCAGCCAAGACAAATCAGCAGTCGCAAGAGATTCATATCTAACACTCTTGCCACAGTGTGCAGGGAATGGAAAGGGGAGCGATCATCACTCGTTGCGTCTCTCAGAGTGCGCGTGATTTCACAGAGAAGGAAAAGGGGGATGAGAGGGAGCAGCATTGCCCCCAGGGCCATGAACCGAGCCCCCGCCGCAGCGAGGGCAAGCGGATTAATTCCTGTCGAGGAAGGAAACAGCAGCGATGGGTCTTGCCCTTCCATGCCTTTCCAAGGGTGTCGAGGGTCACCGTCCGCGACAATGAGCGCGTGCGTGATTTCGCAGATCAATGGAGGCGAAGCAGGCATGGCAGCGCCATGTCGATGCAGCCTGAAGCAGAGATGCGGGATCAAAGCCGCGCGAATCGCGGCAAGGGGACGTTCGCCACCCTACGTGTAACGAGGCTCTTCCTCGCGCACGACCTGGAAGGCCTTGCTGCCCTTGACCGTGCCGGGCAGGCCGTAGAACTTCTTGACGCCTTCCACCTCGGCCTCCAGGAGTTCCTCGGTGTCGGTGTCCAGGAGCAGGATATCGCCAATCTCCAGATTCAGGAGCTGGCGTCCGGTGATATGGGTCTGGCCCAACTCGATGACCAGTTCCACCGGGGTCTCCAGCAGACGTTCCTTGAACCTGGCGATCCAGGCGTGGTCCACTTCCAGGCGTTCGGACTGGAAGGAGGCGTGCAGCTTGGATCGGATGGGCTCCAGGGTGGCGTAAGGCAGACAGACGATGAGCGTGCCGATGGCGTTTTCCAGTTCCACCTCGAAGGTCACGACAATGACCACGTCCGAAGGCGGGACAATGGCCGCGAACTGAGGGTTGATCTCGGAACGGGTCAACTCGATGTGCACCTCGTGCACGGGACGCCAGGCATCGGCCATGTTCGACAGGGCGATCTTGACCACGCGGTCCACGATGGCCTGCTCGATGGGCGTGAAATCCCGACCCTCGACCTTGGGCTGACTGCCCGCGCCGCCAAAGAAATTTTCCACCAGGGCAAAAACTAGGCGCGAGTCCACCACCAGCAGCGCATTGCCGCGCAGGGGGTCCATCTTGAAGATATTGATGGAGGTCGGCACGGGCAGGGAACGCATGAAGTCCCCGAATTTGGACATGTCGATGGAGATCGGGTTCAGGTCAACGCGCTTGCGCATGGCGTTGGCCAGGGCGTTGGTACACAGGCGAGCGAAACGGTCGTTGACGATCTCAAGGACCGGCATCCGACCGCGGATAATGCGGTCCTGATTGGCCAGGTCAAAGGAGACAACCCCGGAGTCATCCTCCGGAATGTCTGCCTCTGCTTCTATCTCACCCCCGGAGAGGCCGCGAAGCAACGCATCAACTTCGTCCTGATCGAGAATCTTGCTCATGGATCCGCCTTCCTGCGCAATTCAACGCCCTTGCGGCAGTTTCTGCCGCTTCGGGTTGGATTATCGAAGCCACAAACGGCTGCGAAACCAAATGTCCCTCGACGCGCCACCCGCTAATTCCAGCGCCATGCGGGAGTTAGCACCTCGTCAACACCATCTGTAACCCGGCCCAGTGCCCTTGGCAACAGGACCATTCCGATCCTGTTATTGCAAAATAGACGCCAAATGACCGGGACAACGCTATTTACGCCGTAAGCCAAGGGGGCCGTGACGATCCAGGGGGGCGCCCACATGGGCAGAGAAACACAGGGTGTCGGGGTTACGACGGTCTCCCAGCCAGAGACACAAGCAAATCCCGCCGAGTAAGGAGGGACTATTCGGAAAATGCCCTGAATGCGGCCCCAAAGGCAAACATCAAGCTGGCATGAATCAGCGCATCCAGCGCGTCGCTTTCGGACCACCCGTAATCCTTGAGAATTTGCACATCCGCTCTCCCAATGTCCAAGGGGTAGTCCAAAGACTTGCTCACGAATTCCAGCATGGCGACATCTTTGGGGTCCAAAGGCACCTTGGCGGGGTCCTCGGTGATGGCCTGCAATTCATCCTCGCTCAGGCCATGGCGCGCAAGCATTCCACCATTGAATTCGATGCAGTAGTCATAGCCTTCACGGCTCGCCACCAGATATCGCAGGACGGACAACAAAGGGAAACCAAGGGACTGATGGTTCTTGTAATAGCGGGTAAACCCGGCCTGAAGCTCCAAAATTCCTGGGCTGGCGCTCAGCAACTGGAGTGGCACGGGAACGCCGATGTCTTTGGGAAAAAGGTTATAGACCTCGGCTACAGTTCCAGTGGCTTGCTCGGGGGACACGTGTTTGATCACAAACATCTCTTTCACCTCTCTGCTTATGGTTACTAATAGACCGGTCGTCTACTATTGCCCCAAAAAAAATATGGTTAAGCCCCCTGCCCTACTCCGGAACCGAAACGCCCAGCACCCGCTCAAAGGCCATGCGTATGAACAAGTCCAGCGGTTCGATGTCCTTGGTCACCTTCATACGCGCCAAAGCCCCGTGCCAACTGGACACAAGGAAATAGGACACCTCGCGCACATCCAAGGCGGGATCAATGTCTCCGGCCTGCTGTGCCTCCGTCAGCACGGAGCAATACATACTGGCCATGCCGTCAATGGCGCGCGACAAGCGCTTGCGAAAGGCCGGGTTCAGATCGCCCATCTCTTGGGCCAAGTTGCCCACGGGACATCCCAGTGAGCATTCCTGAGCCTGATAGAAATCTCTAAACTTTTCATGAAGCAATCTGAACCGCACCAGAGGCGGGCCGTCGGTCTCGTCAAGAATCCCCATGGCCATTCGCCCGAAATACACTACATAATAGTCCACAACCTGAAGACCGAAGTCTTCCTTGTTCTTGAAATAGAAATAGAAGGACCCCTTGGGAACCTCGGCGGCGTCCAGGATCTCCTTGATCCCGGTGTTGTTGAAGCCATTGTGATGGATGATCCGAGCGCCGACCTCGATTATCCGCTCGCGTGTGCCTTGGACCTGGTTGCTCATCATGCTCTCCTGATTCAAATAATAGACCGGTCGTCTAGAAACGTAAAGCCATATTCTCGCGCAGCACTTCAAGGCATCATCTCCGAGACAATGAATGAAGTTTGATTCCTTCAATTGAATTGACGCAGCACCCGTGGAACAACCTTGCGAAAAATCCCCTGATGCGTACAATTAAGTTGACCTCATTATTCAAGAAACCCAAAGTGAACGTATGGACCAAGCGCACGAATTCAAAACCATTTGCGTCATCTCCGGCCAGGATGATCACCTGCGCAGAGACAAGCTGAACGTCAAACGGCTGCGCCCGCAGACGATCATGGGCTTTTCCTCGGGCGGTGAGGCGGCAGCCTACTTGGCCAACGAGGATGTGGATTGCATCATCTGCGACTCCAATCTCGGGGACATGGACGGCTGCAAGTTCATGCGCATCATCCGCCAGATGCCCAGACACCGCAAATCGCCCCTAATCATGGTCACGGTGGAGAACCAGAAAAATGCAGTATTGGACTCCATCGCGGCCGGTTGCACCGGATACGTCCTGCGGCCCTATTCCGAGGAGACACTGCAGCGCCACCTGATGATGGCTGTCCAGCTGCAGCGTTTCTCAGAGATCGAGGTGGAACAGCTCAAGCACGCCCAGGATATGGTGGATCAAGGGGATTTCGACGACGCCATCGAGGAATTCGAGGAGATACTCTCGCTGCAGGACGAGGCCCAAAAGTACTACGACCTGGGCTGCGACTACCTGATCCGCGAGAAATACGGCAAGGCCATCATCTCCTTCAACAAGGCGCTGAAGATCAACGATTTGTTCGCCGAGGCCTACCAGGGGCTGGCCGAAGCCTACAAGGGCAAGGGCAACCTGGATCGCTTCAAGAGCTACCTGCAAAAGGCCGCCGAGGTCCATGCTCAGTTCGATCGTCTGGAACAGGCCAAGACCATCTTCATCGAGATTTTGAAGCATGACACCAAGGCCCCCAACCCCTATAACACCCTGGGGGTCCGTCTGCGCCGGGCCGGCGACTACCCGGGAGCCGTGCGCGCCTACCGCCGTGCCCTGGAGATCACACCCCAGGATGAAAACATCTACTTCAACATTTCCAAAGCCTATTTCTACATGGGCGAGCGCTCCAAGGCCCAGGCGGATCTAAAGCTCTCCCTGGCAATCAACCCATACTTCCCCGAGGCCGCCAAGTTCTTCAAGGAAGTCATGGGCACGACCTGGATGCCGCCCGCCGGAGAGACCCCGTTGACCGTCCATGACAAAAAGAGGGCCGAGTCCATCAAGGACGTCTGACCTGACGCGCATGCTCCCGGGACACAAGTCCTTTGCCACAGCAAAAATACAAGGCCCCACGCATCCGTGAGGCCTTTTTCATTCCCTTGACAAGAACGGGACACCAAACCAACCCGCGACTACTGCTGCGGTTCCACCAAGATCACAATACGCCGGTTCTGACCCTGATTCTCGGGAAGGGGATTGCCCTGGGCGTCCTGGTTCGGGCGCAGGGGACGCGTATCCGCCAGGCCCATGACCTGGACCCGCTCACGCGGGAAACCATGGTCGATGAAATAGCGCGCCACGGCCGAGGCACGAGCAGCGGACAACTCCCAGTTGGAGGGGAAGACAGGGGAACTGATGGGCAGGTTGTCGGTGTGGCCTTCAACGGTCATGCGGTAGGGAATGCCCATCAGCGGGGGGGCGATGTCGGCCAGAATATCCAAGGCCTTCGGGGTCAGTTCCGCGCTGCCCAACTCGAAGAACACGGCTCCCCGCAGATTCACGGCCACCGCGTCGGGGCGCATCTCAAGGGACAAGGCATCCGAGGCGTGCCGGGTGCGCGCGGTGATCTCGCGCCGGACGTCTTCCAGGGTCTTTAATTTTTCACGCCACTCCGCCGGGATGACCGGGGCCTCGGGTTCCGGCGCCTTGGTGCCCATGGCCTCCCCCAGGGATTCGGCCACCACGTCGTACTGCTCGCGGTTCACCTCTGACACGGTGACCATCAGGATGAAAAAACACAGGATAAGCGTCATCATGTCCGCGAAGGACAGCTCCCAGGCCCCACCCTGGTCGCGCTCAGTGCGCCTGAACCGGGAGACCCGCGGCATCACGCCTTGCTCCCGGGCCTACGCACGTCCTTCATCACCGTGATGGTGCTCCAACGCCTTGGTGGCAGATAGGCCTTGAGCTTATCCAGGACAATGGCCGCCGGTGCCTTGTCCCTGATGAACAGGGTCCCGTCGCGCACCAGGGACATCAACACCGCGCGCTCCTCGATGCGTTTCTCGACCTTCACGGCGATGGGCAAAAAGACCATATTCGCCAACAAAATGCCGTAGAGGGTGGTCGTCAGGGCTGTGGCCATGGCCGGGCCGATCTCGCTCAGGTTGTTGCCCATGGCCTGCATCATGGCAATCAGGCCGATGAGCGTGCCGATGATGCCAAAGGCCGGGGACAGGCGTGACATGGTGCGGTAGATACCTGCCGAGGACATCTCCTGCTCGTAGGACTGTTGGATGCGGGTATCCAGAATCTCGGCGATCTCCTCGCGGGAATAACCGTCCACCACCATCTGAATGGCGTCTCGCAGAAATTCATTCTCAATGCCAGGGAGCTGCTTCTCCAGATGAATCTTGCCCTTGGTGGACGAGTCCTTGGCCAGACGCACCAGGGCGTTGACGTATTCGCCCATGGGCAGTTCCTCGCGTCCCAGAGCGATAAGAAACAGCTGGAGTACCCGCCCTACCTCGCGCATGGGATAGCAGATGAAGGTCGCAGCGGCCGTGCCGCCCAGGACAATGGCCAATCCCGGGAAGTTCAGGAACACCGACACGCTGGACGTGGCAAAAAAAGTGGCAAATCCCAGAACGCCCATGCCGAACAGGATGCCGATGATGGTGGCGACGTTCACTTGGTAAGCCCCTTGATGCGCTTGATGGTCTCAATGAGTTCATCCTCGGCGTCAGCACCCTCCATCTCATCGAGATTTTCGATGGACAGGGCCTGATCCTGGACGATCTTAGACATCTTCTTGGAAAGATTCGAAAAAATTCGAGCTCTGGCCTCGTCACCCGCCATGGACGCCAGGATGGCCACCTTCTGAAAGCCCAGCGAGGAAAAGCAGTCCTGGAGAGTTGCATTGTCCACATAAACGATGTCGTCAACGGTCTCCAGGTCTTCCAGCTTGACCCGCTTCTTCTTGACTCGCTGGAAGAATTCAGTGCCCACTTCCGCAATCCAGGCCTGCACCGTGGGCTTGTGCATGAAGAAATAGGTCTCCGGAATCTCCTTGTAGCTCATCTTCTTGTAGATGGTCTCGGGCTTGGAGCCGACCATCTGTGCGAACTCATAAATATCGATGAATTCCAGGGATTGGGTAAAGGGCGGCTTGTCCGCAGGCATCTCCTGAGACAGGGTCCGGGCCACGCCCATGAACTTGGTCAAATCCGGGATGGAGATGGTGCGGTCCTTCAGGAAGTCCGACGTCTTGCGGGTCCGGCCCAGCACGTCCTTCTTCATCACGGCTTGGCGAACGTCGTCCACGTCGATGATCTTCAATTTGCGCAGGCGACCGACAACCTCGTCGATCTCGAGTTGGGTCACCAACAGGATATCCTTGGCCGTGCGCGAAAACTCCGCATAGGACAGGCCGGGATCCTTGCCGGCCGAACCTGTGCCTCGCGGCGAATGGATATGGGCTTTGTACAACAACTCCAGCACACCGCACACGGACAAGAAGACGTTTCCCGTGCTGCTTTCCGCCACGCGCTTGTTCACGGCGCGCACCTGCTCAATGAGATACCGGGCCAGGCGTTGGATGGGGCCCGGGCTCTTCAGGAGCATCGCCTGGAACGTGTCATGGTCCATGACGATGATCTCGCAGGGCTCATCGGCCACGGCATTGGCGATGCGGGTCCCGCCGCCGAGCAACCCCTCCTCGCCGAAGATCTGTCCAGGGCTGACCTCGGCCAGCACGACTTTCTTGTTGTTCAGTATGCGGTACAGACTGACACGGCCTTTCTTGAGCATGTAGGCTGCGGAGCTATTCTGCTCCTCCTTGAATATCAACTGGCCCTTATGCAGGGTCTTGTACTTGGTATCGGAATTTACTTCCATCAGTGCGGCCTCGGATGTGGACATCAGGTTCCGGATCATGGCGCAAGCCAGGGGGCGAAGATGCCCCAGCCTATCATTTGCCTATATATTGTTCCACTAACTTGAGCAACTTGGGTTTGGTAAAGGGGCGCTCAATATAGTCCGTAAAGCCGGCATCCAGACTCCGTTGTCCATCGTCGGCGATGTAGTGGGCCGTGATGGCCAGCAGGGGGACTTGCGGCGACCGGCTTTCCTGCTCCCACTGGCGGATGGCGCGAGCCGAGGCAAAACCATCCATGCCCGAAAGATGGGTTCCCATGATCACCAGATCGAAGTGGCTCTTGGTGTAGGCCTCCACCCCATCGCGACCGTTTTCGGCGATTTCCAGGCAATAGGACTTATCCGCCAGGTAATACTTGATCAGCATCCTGGTGTTGGCCGAATCATCCACCACCAGGATGGACAGCCCACGGCTTTCCTGTCGGGCGCGCTGGCGCGCCTTGCCCATCAGGCACAGGGCCGGGTTGACGCCTTCGCTGTAGCGATGGCCGTTGATCAAAGAGAACACCACGTCGCTGAGTTCACCCTCCTGGACCGGGAGCGCAATCAGCCCGCCCAGCCCCAGGGACTGCATTTGTTGGCGGTCACTATCACCAGGAGCGGCGGAGACCATCACCAGGCTGTGCATGGGAAAGCCCTCGTTTTCCCCCAACTGGGCCGCAAGCTCCCAGCCCGGTTCATCGGCCGGGATGAAGACGACGCGATACGGCTTGCAAACCTGATAGGCCTTGATCACCGCCAGTTCTGCCGTGGGCAGAGAAGGCTGCATGTCCAGAATCGCCCCCCAGGCCGTCAACAGCCCGGTCAAAGACTCGAAATCCCCTTGTCCTGCAACCAACACAGGTCGCTTGGTCAAGTCCGGTGGCACCTTCACCTCATCAAACTGATCGGGATTGAGCTCCAGCTCAGCGTATTCCCTGAACAGGCCTGTGGACAGGAAGAGGTCATGCACTTCAGGATCGATATGGCGATCCTTCTTCATGAACCCCAGGATCTTCACGGCCTGGGACAAAGGCAAGGGTTTCTTGTAGGGCCGGTCCTTGGCGGTGAGCGCCTCAAAGATGTCGGCCACCGCCATGATGCGGGCCTGCAGAGGCAACGCATCATCCTTGAGCCCCTTAGGGTAGCCAGAGCCGTCGAGTTTCTCGTGATGACTGCTGGCGTATTCAGGTACACGCGAAAGTTTTTTGGGAAATGGCAACTCGGACAGCATGGTGCCCGTCATGGAGGCATGATTCTCGATGATGACACGTTCCCGGCCCGTCAGTGTGCCCTTGCGGATGCACAGGTTTTGCAACTCGTCTTCGGTCAGGTAGGGACGCTGTTGCCCATTCAAGGCATAGGTCTTGGCCGCGATGGCCCCCACCCGCGCGATGCGCTCATCACTCATAAACTCGCCGGGTTCGTTGCAGGACATGACGAAGGTGCGCTCTGCGGCCAGATCCTCAAGGGCCTGGGCACAACGGGCATCAAGCTCAGCCAACGCTTCCGGGCCCGTCCCCAACGTCAACTGCTCCACCTTGAGGGCCAGACAATCGGCCTCCAGGCTCTTGGCAATGAGGTCGAAGCGCAGGGAGACAAGGTCGACCCGGTCATAGATGGTCTGCAGCTTGGAGGCCTTGTCCACCACCCATTCGGGGGTGATGATCTTGCCGATGTCGTGCAGCCAGGCCGAAAGCTTCAGTTCCTCAAGTTCGTCTTCGTTGAAATGGGTGTCCGCAAACGGCCCGTCATCGATCTCGTTGATCTTGCGGGCAATGAGCATGGAGATATCCACCACGCGGTTGATGTGGCCACCGGTATAGGGGGATTTTTCTTCGATGGCGTTGGCGATGCTCTTGATGAAGGCGTAGAAAAGATCCTTCAAGTCCTTGATCAGCCGTGTTTTGGTCAGAGCAGCCGCAGCCTGGGATGCCAACGACGCCACCAGCACCACCCTGTCATCCGAGAACTCGCTGATGCAGCCCCCCCCGGCGATGTCCTGGGCGTTCAAGAGCTGGAGCACACCAATGATGTCGTTCTCATGGTTGCGCATGGGAATGACCAGCATGGACTTGGAGCGGTATCCCGTGGCCTCATCGTATTTGCGAGGGCCGGTGAAGTCGAAATCCTCGGACTCATAGACATCGGCGATATTGACGATGTCCCCACTCAAGGCGACGTGCGAGGAAACGTTGGCGCGGTTGGGTTTGCCATCCACCATCAGGGGCACCGGGGGCAGGTTGATCTCCTCCCCGGAGGTCCCACCCATGCGGGTGTTCATGGTGTCGTTCTGGAGGATCACGAAATCCAGATGCGTCCCGGATTCATTGACGAGATACAGGGTTCCAGCATCGGCGTCAGTAATGGCGCGTGCCTCGTGGATGATCATCTCAAGCAGGCGGTCGACGTTCTCTTCGCCCGACAGTGCCATGCCGATTTCCGCATACTTATTGAGATGATAGAGTTGGAAGGCAGACAGCTGGTCCACTCGTGTTCCCGGCACACACGCCTTGTCCATCTCGGGCGGAAGATCTCCCCGTCCCTGCTTCTCATCAGCGCCCATTGAATTCGCCTTGTTAAGGGTTAGGCGCAAAGCACCTTATGCACTCCACCTAATTACACCAAAACCCCATGACACCGCAAATCCTCAAAAAAAACCGGGCCGGAGAGGGTAACTCCGGCCCGGAAGGGCACGTAACTAGGATGCAATGAAACGTTCGTCTACAGTTCGCCCAGGGCCTTGCCCAGGTCCTGCACACGCTCGTTCATGGGGAAGCGCTCAATGAGCTGGCGGTAGATGCGCACGGCATCATCCCGCTTGCCCTGCCCAAGCAGGGCGTACACCAGGTTGAGGTTGCTCACAAAGTCCGTGGGGCGGATGCCGACAGCCCGACGGAAGAAGTTCTCCGCATCTGCGTAGCGCTTCTCCTTGAGAGCCAAATACCCTTCCCACTTGTACTTGGAGGCGCTCTCCTTCTTGCCGATTTCCACGGCCATGGAGGACAGCAGCTCCTTGGACTGGGTCAGGTCACCGGTCTTGGAGGCCTGCACCAGTTTGCGCTCCAGAGCAAGGACGTTCTCGTTCTTACGGGCCTTCTGCGCAAAGTGGGTCTCCAGGGCCTTGGTGGGCTTTGTCAGATCGATCTTGCGATCCGTAGCCTGCACGTCACGATACAGGTGCTGGCGCACCATGGGCTCGAGACGGACTGGAGGCGCAAGCTGGGCCTGCTCCACCGGGGCGGATTCCGCCTCGATGTCGCCTTCCATGATCTTGTCCACGGCCTGCTGACGGCCCTGCATGGTTTGAGATTGGGCACGCGTTGTATCTGGCGCAACCGGCAGTTCTATCTTCTGGACCTCCTGTTGGATGAAGAACACTCCAGATCCAACCAGAACTGTCAGGACCAAAAGAAAGACTCCCGCTCTTATGACAAGCTTGCTCGTCCTTGGCGCCACTGCCTGAGGAGTCGACCGAGGAATCTTCCCGGTCTCCTCCTTCTTCAACTGCTGAAGACTGCGGTAGATAACACTCATTTCACCACCCTGACTTGCATGACGATGACCAGTTCGCGAACCGCATCATTGTCAGTCCTGGTCTTGAACAGCCAGCCCAGCACAGGGATGTCAGACATCAAGGGCACGCCGTTGTCGGACTTGCTGGTCGATTTGTCGATCAGACCACCGAGGATGATCGTGTCGCCATCCTTGACCCGAACGGTCGTGCTAACGGTCTTCACGTCCACCTGGGGCAAGGTGATCTTGTCACCAGCCTGCGTCACTTCCACCAATGCCAAGCTGGTTGCCGTGACCTCGCTCTTGATGGGGAAGATCTGCATATCAATCTTGTCGTCATCACTGATGTAGGCCATGACACCCAGCATTACACCGTCAAAGACGTTGGCCGTCTCCGTCGTATAGGTTGTAATGCCATTATCATCAGTCTCACGAGAGATTTCTGAAACGTACTTGTATGAGCTGCCGGAGGTGAACAGAGCCGGCTGGGCGTGTTTGGCACGTACATGCGGATTGGCCACAACCTTCACCCCGCCAAAGGTCTGCATGGCCTCTATGGCGGCATTGAAGGTGTCATCACCCCTGGTCAGGCCGGTGAGAGTGGCAACCGTCTGGTTGTCCGCGTACGTCCGAGCCGTGATGGCCTGGGCGCCACGCTGCAGCAAAGACAACGTCGTGGTTCCGTCGCCCAGAGACATGCGCTCGGCCACCCAGTTGAAATCAATACCGAACTGGAAGTCATCCGAAAGCCGGACTTCCATGATCCGCGCATCGATCACCACCTGCTTGGACAGCTTGGACTTCAGGTTGTTGATCATCTTGGCGATGGTCTTGATCTTGCCGGGGGAGGTCCGAACAAACAGGCTTCCCGTCAGCGGATCAAGGGCGAAATAGCCGGGGTTTTCCGGCTCTTCACCGGTTACGCCCTGCTCGCCAAAAGCACTCTCTTCGGACAGGACGGAATCCACACTCTGCAGAATCTGTCCATAGATCGAGGAGTCGTCAAACTCGCCACCCATGGTGGTGCCCATGGAGAATTGTCCGGCCAGATCGCCCGTCCCCGACAAAGCGCTGCCGAAGATGTCGCCACCAGACTTGGACTCGACAGTTGTGAGTGCATTAACAAAATCCAATTTGAAGGTCTGCTCGGCAAACTGCTGGACATACAGAATATTGTCAGAAACTTCCCAGGCCAGGTCATAGGCCTGCAGCAGTTTCTCCACCACCAGGGCGCTGGAGGCGTCCTCGAAGCTGATGGTCACCCGCTTGTCCAACTCAATGCCCGGTTCGATGACCAAGTTCAGTCCGGCGTTGCGAGCCACGATGTAGAGAATGTTATGAATGGTCTCCTGCTGCACACTGATGGAGATGGTCGTGTCCTCCAACGGATTGTAGGCAGGAAGCATTGGTTCAATGAGGTCGTTGACCTCATTCTGGGTCTGCTCCATCTGCACTTCCATGGAGCGCATCTTGACGAACTGCTCGTCTTCCTTGCGCAACTGCTTGTACAACGAGTCATAGTCGAGCCCGCTTTCAAGCATTTTGCCCGGATTCTGGCAGGCTGCAAGGCCCAGTGACATCACAAAAAGCCCGAGAAAAACGATTGCTCTGCGCATGACGTGTCCCTTTTTCACCCTTCCTTCCCCTCTGTGAGGCGGTTGATTACGCATATCCGACCTCGCCCCGCTTTCCGGGGGTTACGTGCTAAAATTATTTTTTTCCAAGCTGTTGCAGAAGCTCCAGGGCCTGATCGGGGCTGAGATCCGGAGGCAGGTCTTGGAGATTGACGCCTTGGTCGCCCTCTTGACCACCCTGACCACCTTGATCTTGCCCTTCTTCCGGCTTCACTCGAGCCTTGTACTTGGCTCCACCGGTGAGTTCCACCCGGAAAGGTGGGACCCAGGCAAGACGGGTTACGGCATCACCCAGGGCGAGATTGACACCCTCTGCATCGATCCCCTGAACCTTCCGACCATCGGGTAGACTCTCGCCTTCCTTGTAGATTTTACCGCCAAGCACGGCGTACTTGTCCGGCGGACCAAGGAAGATGGTGCTGACATCAAGCATCACCTGTTGCCTGTCGATGGAGGCGACATCAAGGACGATCAAGGACGGATTGACTTTCTCAACAGCTCCGTAGGTGGCGACCTTTTTCTCGGAGACCTGAATCGCCGCGCGAATCGCCTCGGTGACCTGATCCGAAGGCAGGTCGATGGTCTTTGGCGCGAGCGCTTTCAGGATGTCCGTCTTGGCCCGGGGCATTTGCGGCTCGTCCATGTAGATCCAGCCCGCGGTTGCAATGATCACCACCGCGTACCCGATCCACCGGATAAGGATATTCCTTCTACCGGGATGCATTTACTCCCCCTTCTTCACAGGCCAGAGTGCATCAAGGGAATAGTAATTCCCCTCAAGGTCGAGATTGACCTCCTGATTCACCACCTTGAAGCCTTCTTGTTCAAGATTCTCAATAAATTTCGTAAACCCTTGCTGGGCAGCGGTGATATCCATCTCGACCTGCCCCTCCAAGCGCACCGCAACACCATCTTTGCCATATGCAAATTCAAGTCCGTCCACCCTGATGTACTCGGGCCGGAGCGAGGCCAGATAGTTCCACAATTCACCAAAGGAAGGTGACAGCGCAGCCTGACTGAAGTCCTGAGACAGCTTGAGAGCTGGCCCCACATCCTCGAAATCAACATTGATGGCACGGGAGCGGATATCCGCCTCAATGGCCTGCATGTTGGCCTTCATGGTCTGGGTATTGGCGCGCACCGTCTCGGTGATGCCTCTCATGGAGAAGAGTCCCACTCCGGCCACGATGGCCAGAGCCAAAAACACCGCCCACATCCATTTTTCGGCCAACTCGAGAGGCCGGAGGTACATCTCCTCCTTGGGGCCGATGGCCGCGGCCAGGGACGCCTTGGACAGCGCCGTCGGCAAGGCCGACCAAACCTGTTCCCCGTCCATGGCGAACTCGTGCAGGGGATAGGGAACCAGAGGGATATCCACATCCGGTCGGGCCAAATTGAGCGACCATGTCAGGCCCTCGATCCAGTCCACATGACTGATGCGCTGGCCCATGTTCCTTTCCAGAGCCACGAGATCCTGCTCCAGGGCATAGATGCCTTCGGTCAGAGCCTGGGAATCGTCACCCAGCAGGGAATAGCGGCGAGCCAGATGGGCATTGCCATTCTTGCCGGCCACCAGGATGATGGATCCTGGAAGATGCAGAGCCAGGGCCTGCGTCCCTTTGCCCTGCTTCTTGAGCAGGCCATTGAGCAGAGACACCGTATCTGAAATCACAAACCCATTGGGATCGCTATTGTACAGCTCCGAGAGCCCCACATGCTTGTCCCTGGGCAGGATTTCATAGAACACACTGATCTGACCGCCCTCCAGCTTGCGCTTGGAGTAAATCTGCAGCACACCCTCGGTGTTCAACTCGCCGATCTCTTCGAGATTCTTGCGCGCCAGCACACCGGCGTACTTGGCTTCAGTGGAAAGGGTCAGCAGACCCATGCCCGGTGATTCGGGATAATCAATCAGATAGTTGAAGTATCGGCCCAGGACGCGGACATCCTCAATCCACTCGATTCCCCGACTGGAGACCATGTGCTTCTGGTTGTTGTAGTCGAACACGAAGGGAGTGACAGCCGATCTGACCGTCCGCCAGCCCCACTGATCCGTGTAATCGACGTCAGCCGTATCGGAGTACATGTCCGCGCTCGACTCATCGTCCGATTCCGGTACCGGAGTGGCTTTCGTCCTGAACTGAAGCTTGGGCTCAGGCTCAGGCGCAGGCTCAGGCGCAGGCTCAAGTCCTAGTTCCGGCTCAGGCTCAGGCTCAGGCTCAGGTTCGGTTTCAGGCTCGGTTTCAGGCTCGGTTTCAGCGACCATCTCCGTTTCATCGGTCATGGCCGGCTCCGAAACTGCCAGGGGCACTTCCTGGGAATCCTTGTCAGGCGTAACGCCGGGCTCAAGTTCCCAGGACACGTCCTCAAGCTCCAACTCGGGCACCTCGGGCTGACCGTTCACACCCTGATTCTCATCAGGGATCAGTTCGGTATCATTCTTTTTTTCAGTCATATTACATCCCGCTCCACTTGGACTCTTGGGGCGTTAATTCGTCTTGGAAATCAGGAAGGTCCCCGACATATCCAACTCATACCTCTGGACGGCATCCTTGCGCTCGAGATCCGCATCAGCAGGAGCAGTGCCCGAAGTTGCGGCACCCTCCCCCGCATCAGGCACCACAAGCACCCGGGTGACGCGCAACTGGTTCGGCTTGAACCAGTAGCTGCCCTCCTGATCCTTGTTGGCAGCCAGAAGCATCATCTTCTCCACATCCCGCCACTCCAGGGTCTTGCCAGTAGTCAGGGGGAAGCTCATCCAGTTGTCCGGCTCGAGTTTGGCCTTCTTGATCTCACCCCACAGGGCATTGACGATCACGACCTTTTCCTCTTGCGCCTCGTACAACTTGGCCAATTTTTGATAATCCTGCATTTCCTTGTTCAGAATCTCAATCTCGGCTTTCCCGGCCTTGAAATCGACGTAAACCTGGTAGTACAGGATGATCCCCGCGGCGAAGGCCACGCTGATCAGGATACTGATAAGCCAACGCATGATTGAATATTCCCCCTTATCACAGTTTGCCGATCATGTCGTAGATCGGCAGCATGAGCCCCGCGAAAATGGCACCGAAAACAACACCCATGAAAACCAGCATAGCGGGTTCGAGCGTCTTTCCCAACACCTCTACCAGGGCCGAAAGTTTGTCTCTATACAATTTGGCCACATACGCGGTCTGCTCCTCAATGCGGCCTGTCTGCTCGCCAACGGACACCATGCGCACAGCAAAGGGATGCAGAGCCTCGGCCGAGCGCAACGATTCGGACAAGGGGTTGCCGTTCTTCACGCTGTCCTGCACCAGGATCAAACGCCCCTTATAAACCAGGTTGGTCATCGAATCCGTGATGATCTCCAGGGTGCGCAGTACGCCCACGCCCGCCCCGATGAGAATCCCCAGATACTCGGTGATCCTGGCAATGAGCGAGGTCTCGATGATCATCGAAAAAATCGGAACCCTGAGCATGATCACATCCATGATGTAATGGACCCGGGTGCTTTTCTGCCGCGCGTAGGACAACCCGAAGGCAAAGACAAGGACGCCCAGCAACGTCCAGCCGAAATACAGCTGGAACCAGTTGGAGATCCAGATGATGATCTTGGTGGCCGTGGGCACGGTCACCCCCATGTCCACGAAGAGTTTGGTGATCTTGGGCACCACGAAGTAGAACCAGAAGAAACAGGCGCCAATGACCACGACGAAGATGAAGCCGGGATAGATCAGGGCCCGCTTGGTGCCGCCGATGATCTGCTCGATATTCTCGAGGTGTTCTGCTGATTTTTTGGCCATCTGGTCGAGCATGCCTGTTTCCTCGCCGATCCGGCACATGTACTGGATCAGCGGGGTGAACACCTTGGGATGCCTGGCAAGGGCCTCACCAAAGGTCTGGCCACCCTCGATGTCGGTGCGCATGAACTTCAAGGTCATCAGGAGCATCGGATTCTTGATCTCCTGCATGATCTCGTCCATGGCGGACAAAACAGGGATGCCTGCTCCAAGCATCATAGCCATATTATTGAAGAATTCTGCCAAATCCGGACGTTTGACCCGTGAGAAGCCATGGGTGACCAGCTTGGTCAACCAGGACATAAGCGGACCGAAGCGTTTGATATCGATCACCACGCCACCTTGGCGCTCCAGATATCGAATGGCAGGGGAATTGTCCGTAAACGGCAGTTCCACCACCCCTCGGTCGACCTTTCCTGCGGAGGTCAGCAGCTTGAATCGAAAAATGGGCATTGCGTCTTGCTTTCCCCGTTTTTACTCGTTCCCGTGCGATGCGCTAGAATCTCGTCTTACCGAGAACGCGCTGCAGCTCCTCAACCGTGGTAATCCCGCGCTGGACCTTGATCACGCCCACGTCGAACATGGTGCGGAAGCCCTTGCGCTTGGCCATCTCCTCCAACTGAGTCAGTTCGATGTCGCGTTCCATGGCCTCACGCACATCGCGGTCGACCACCAGGATCTCATAGACCAATGTCCGGCCGATGTAGCCCGTATTGTTACAGGCCTCGCAGCCCGTGCCGCGATACAGTTTGGACACTTGCGCACCCTGCAGGTAGTCGATGTCTTCCTGGCTCGGTGCATATTCGATCTTGCAGTGCGGGCAGATGATGCGCACCAGACGCTGGCTGACCACACCGATGAGACTTTCGGACAGCATCTGGGTATCCATGCCCAGGCCCTGAAGCCGGGGGATGGAGCCGATGGCCGTGTTGGCATGCAGGGTGGACAGCACCAGGTGACCGGTGGTTGCGGCGGTCAGGGCCGTGGTCGCGGTCTCCTCATCGCGCATTTCGCCGATCAGGATGACATCCGGGTCATGGCGCAGGAAGTGGCGCATGGCACTGGAGAAATTGTATCCAGCACCCTCATTGACCTGAGTCTGGCGCGCCAGGGGGACCACATATTCAATGGGGTTTTCCACCGTGAGCACGTTCTTGCCCAGCAGATCCAGGGAGGTCAGTCCGGCCACCAGGGTGGTGGACTTACCAGAACCCGTGGGCCCGGTGAGCAGCAGGATGCCGAAGGGCTCGTCAAAGATGCGCGTCAGCAGGGCGAGATCTTCTTCCATGAACCCGAGGGCCGGGAAGCTGAAGCTGGCCTTCTCCTGGGAGAGCAGACGCAGGACCATGTTCTCGCCAAACGGAGTGACGATGGACGAGGCGCGGATGTCGTAGCGCCTTTCCAGCAGGTTGGCCGTCCAGCGGCCGTCCTGGGGCAGACGCTGCTCGGCGATATCCATGCCCGCCTGCAGCTTGATGGACGTGGTCACCCGCGCCAGGGCCGGGGGCAGAAAGGCCACGTTGCTCATCACGCCGTCAACGCGATAGGCCACGGCGATGCCGTGGGCCATAGGCCGCAGATGGATGTCTGTGGCCCGCTGCTTCACGGCCAGCAGCAGGATGTAGTTGATGAGCGTATCGGGGCTGACCGTGCGCGATGTGTCCGCGGCAATGATCCCCACCTCGCGCTGCATCAACTTCTCAACCGGATTTTCGGCGAAGTAGAAAAAGTTGTAAATCGCGGAGATGACCCGGCTTTCCTCGGCCATAACGAACAGGGGCTTCATGCCGGTGGCGCGCACGATCATCTGCTCCAGCTTGGCGTCGGGGATGTCCGAGATGCAGCACACGACCTCATTGCCCTGCTGGATAATGGGGAACACGCGCTGCGCAAGGCAGTTGTTGCGATTGAAGCGTTTCAGGAGTTGATAGTCGGGGGTCATGCTGTCGAGCTTGATATATTCAAGATCAAGCTGCTGAGCGACGGTGTAAACAAGGTCGTATTCCGAAACCAGACCAGTCCGGGTCAGGACCTGGCCGAGTTTTTCCTTGGTCACACGTTGGACCTGGAGTGCGTAGCGAATGTGTTCATCGCCAATCAACCCCTTGTCCCTGAGCAAATCACCGATACGAATCGGAGCGGCCATATGGTCCACCTCTTCAACAGGTTGAGCCGAAACCCCTGGTGGAGTTGCGGTTTTCCTTCGGCGGCCCGGCTGTCTCAGGAAGACCCGTGGCTTTCCGTCCCCGCCTTGCGACGGGTTTGGCGTATCAAGAAAATCGCTATCCCTGTTTCGACATCACGTTCAGCCAGAACACCGTTTCCGGATCGGGCCACATGGTGCGCTTGAGCTTCATGTCTTTCTGGAAGCTGTTGATAGCGCGCCATGTTACGGGTCCGACCATCCCGTCATCGGGTCCCCAGTAGTAGCCGAGCTTCTTGAGCATCAGCTGCAGGACCAGGATGTCCTCGTGGCGGTAGCCGTAGTAGAAGTCCTTCACAATCAGCGGAGGATGCCACAGCACAAGCCACGCGGGATTGTCGTTGACGGTCTGTTTCCAGGGGAATGCGGTAAAGGATACCACACGTTTGGCAGGCAGCCGATCGAGCTTCAGAGCCTGCACCCCCCCGGGCAGAACCTCTTCCAATCTATCTATCTGTCTGGAATCCACTGCGGCGGCAAAATCGTCGACTTTGGATTCCAGGCCCATCGGCTTTAAAAACTCATAGTAAGAACCCGGATGTTTCTTCACAGCACTTACTGAAACTTGAGTACCTGATGATGTCGCAGCTTTGGGCTGTACTGTCAAGGGTACTTTTTGCTTTTCCAAGGCCTTGGGTGCATCGGCAGCGGGCTTTTCAGCATCGTCGGAACCAACGCTTCCCGACAGCTTGCTCTGAGATACAGCCGCAACCACAGGAGCTGACGGCTTGCTCTGAGATACAGCCGCAACCACAGGAGCCGACGGCTGTTCCGCAATCCTGACCACGGGCTTCGCTTCGGGTTCGGGCTGGGCCTGCGCTATTTTCTGGGGCCGCTGCGCAGGGCGCATGGCGACCATCACCTGCTGCACAACAAACCCCAGGGGGCTGCGTGCGCCAGCATCACTGGGGATGTACGGCAGTACGGTGGCGGCAAAGAGCAGCAGCACTCCGGCGACCAGGGCCAGGGATTTGAGGCGTTTGCGGGAGCGACCCATGCGCTCGGCCACCTCGATCTGACAAGAGGCGATCTCGGCCACGGCGGCCTTGATGACCCTCACGGTCAGCTCGCGCTCGCCAAAGGCCACGGCCGCATACAGGGTGCGTTCCATGATCAGGTTGATCATGCGCGTGTTGCCCTCGGTGGCGCGGTACAAGAGCTTGAGGGGCGCGCCGCTGATCCTGAACTGGGATTGGGCGCTGGAGAGCTTGAAATTCACGAAACGGCCGGTGGCGTCCTGGTCAAAGGGGGCCAACTCGCGGAAGATGCTGATCCGGCTGCGCAACTGCCTGAGCTTTTGCTCGTCCAGGCGTTCCTTCAGCTCTGGCTGGCCCACAAGCAGGATCTGCACCAGCTTGCGGCCGCTGACCTCCAGGTTGGAGAGCATGCGCAGGGCTTCCATGGCCGGCAGCGAAAGATTGTGGGCCTCGTCCACGATGATGGCGCAGTTCTTGTCCTGGGCGTTCTGTTCCACCAGGAAGACCTGCAGGATATCGATGAGCTGGGCCACATTGGCGGTCCTGGGCGCGTCCAGCCCATAGTCCCGGGCAATGGCATGCAGCAGCTCTTCCTTGTTGAGCATGGTGTTGAAGATCCAGGAGGTGACGAGATTCTCGCCCTCCAGGCGGCGCAGCAACTGATAGAGGAGCGAGGTCTTGCCCACGCCCACCTCGCCGGCGAGCAGCAGGAACCCCTTGCGGGAGAGGATGCCGAACGCCAGCTCATCCAGGATCTGCTTGGTGGCGTCGGTGTGGAAATACCCTTCCGTATCGGCGGCCATGGAGAAGGGATTTCGGTCAAGCCCGAGGGCCTCAAAGATATCGGTGGTCAATATTTCCTCCCCCCGGAAGAATCGAAAGATGACGGCAGGATTGTCAGTGCAAGTATCGGGGGCCCGAGCAACGGCCTCCTGCAGCCGTGCGCGGGAAATTTCTGTGAAAAGGCCGGCCCCGGCGGGGCCGGCCTTTAATTCATAACTATTAGAGCCTAGTAGTCCAGGATGATGATCGTGGTCTGCACCTGAGGGGCGCCACCAGTGGCGATCGCAGGGGCCCATGCTTCGGCAATCACGGCAGCTCCTTCGCCAAGAAGCCACGTAGGAGCAGTGCCGGCATCAGTAGGATCCCAGCCAACGCAGGAGCCAGCAGCGCCATTGGCCAAGCCGTCAATGGCCGTGTCAAGACCCTGGGCAACGTCGGTGGGCACGTTGTACAGAATCACGCAGTTCCGCAGCAGAGTCTTGCCCTGCATATCGATCTGGAGATTCAGCAGGTCGGCGGTGATGATCTGGGAGCCAGCGTACTCACCTTCAACCAGGGTCTGCCAGATGTTGACCACGTTGTCCGTGCCATCCGTGCAAACCTCTGCTGCAGCAACCACGATGGTGCCCGCACCAACAGGATCGATCAGCTTGGACTTGACAAGGCTACAGACCGGGATGCCGACGTTGTCGAGGGTGTCCATGATACGGGTGGCCTTAAGGGCGGAGCCGGCGAGCAATCCGTCCATTTTACCGTTGGGCGCGCCAGCAGCGATACCACCGTTGATTTCGCCGTCATTGAGGATCTGGCCCGTCTTGTCGTAGTAGGTCTGGGCCACGGTTCCCCATTTCTGGGCGAACTGCTGGCTGAACTGTTTGACCTGGGCGCCGCGCACGATGTCGCGACCCTTCATCACGCCAGCCAGGATGATGCCGATGATAACCAGTACGATGGCCATTTCGACCAACGTGAAGCCGGAAACACCTTTTTTCAGATTGGGCAAACGCATTGGATTTCCTCCTTAAATAGTTCCAGATTCCTGTTCCGAGGCAGCCCGGCCATCTCATACCCTTAGAGATCCGTGGCTTTCCGTCCCCCCCTCGCGGCAGGTTTGGCTTTTAACTGGCTTTCCCTACTCATGACTATACACTTAAACCTACTCTTGTGTCAACGCAGCATTGGCACTTCCCCCCGTTGAAGTCAGAGTAATATATAAAAAGACTGTCATATCCAGGCAAACAACGCCGAAATACGACCGTCCCCTTTGACCAGATGATCCAAAGGCAGCCTGACGGCAGCCAAAGACTCCCCCTCCCATTTTCCAGCATCAAGAAAGGATGTCAATTCCAGACGCAACACGGAACGGCCTTCGAACTCGGGCCGCAGCCACATGGTTGCCCCGTCGTTCATCAGGCGTACACCTGCGCCAACCCCGGGTCCACTGCCCAGCAGCACATCCGCCACACCGGGATGGGCCTCCAGCAGCGCGGCCTCGTTCCTCTCCCCCCAGGTGCTGATGGCGATGACGACATCACAATCCTGGCGCACCTGAGCGGCGGTCGCGGCGAGCTGCGCGAAAAGCTCCGGGCCGGGAGCGGACGACCCTGCCCTGAGCTCCGGACAGATCAGCACCCCAAGTCGCACGGAGCCCTTGGTCAGAACCCGCACCTCGGGGCGATCACCGGCCGGGACAAAACCCTTGGGGGCTTCCAGTCCGGTTCGGGACAGAGACTCCTGGTCGCCGGAGGTCAACACCCCCAGGTCATACTCCAGGGCCGTGTAGGCCCTGACCAGAGCCTGTGAATGACCGTCGACAGGATTCCAATTTTTCGAGTAGGGAGACAGCTCATAGCCCCCCGCCAGGGTGAACACCGTACCCCCGCCGGCGCGCTGCTCGGCCAGCACGGTCGCACGGCGATCCAGCCCACCGGTGGCAGACTGGCCACAGGTCGGGCAGGCCTGGTATTTACCCAGGGAATTGCCCGTATACAAAAGAACCACGCCCGGGTCGGCGGCCGGAGCAGTCACTGCGCCAGCCACGAACAGGCTCAGCCCCACCAGAAATATCTGAATCGACTTGATCATTTCAGTTACCTAAACAGATTGAATTTGATGTACAGATCGACGCCCTCGGTCTCGTTGCGGGCGTAGACGACGTCACCGCTGTCGCTGGAGTCATCGTCGTGCTTGGCGTCATAAGCCCGCGCTTCCAGGGGATGCACCCCCGGCAGCTTGAAGAAATGCCCGACCCCGAGGATTTTGTCCCCGTCGCGCAGCTCTACCCACGAAAACTCAAGAATCTTGCCCCGGACCCGCACGTAGTGCGCGGGATTGATCCCCGCGTTATACAGATCGGGAAAGACCTTGTCCTTCTCGCCGTTGGCGACCTCGATCCTGCCATTGCCGTTGCCCTTGATCAGTCTACCGTCGACCTCCACCGCCACGGGATTGTCCCCGGGGAGCGCACCGGTCATCTCAGTATAGGACATCACAGCTACACGCTGCTGCTCAATGGCGCTATAAATATACATGGCATTTGCCGCACGATAGGAGGGGATGCCCTCGGTCTGATCACCCGCAAACGGGTTGACCACAGTCAGCAGCCCCAGCATCAACAACGCAACAAGGCCAAACCCCAGAATCAGTTCGACCTGGTTATAGCCCGGCAGTCTTATAGACTTTGATTTGGTTTGGAACATCCCCCCGCCCAAACGTCAGATATGATAAGCACCGTAAGCAATAATAAGCTAAAACTTGTATCGCATACCCTCAAAAAGACAAAACAAGTCTTGCCAAGCTTATGTACACTCCACAAAAAATTCAAGGGGGAAATTGATTTATTTTGGAATAACGCAAATTAGCCACTCCCCCCGCGGCAAAAGAGGATCAACATAGCTGGCAAAGATTAAACAATTCGCCCGGCAGCAGCTAAAATCCTTTCGCCGTATTGCGTTTTCTTTTAAAAAAAGCCATACTTTTCATAGCCTATATATGGCACAATACGTGAGTTGACACACAATAGGGGGGGCCTTCATTGAAAATCTCATCCATTTCCCGCCACGAGGCAGGGAAACCGTTGGTTTGTGCGGGGTTCACCCTCATCGAGATCGGGCTGGTCATCGTTATCGTTGGCATTATCATGGCCGCCGCAGGGCTGGGCTGGAACGCCGTCGTTGAAGGCCGCCGGATAGCCAAGACCGCCGCAGTCATGGACGACATCAAAAGCTGCCTCATACGCCGCTGCGTTCTCTCGGGGCGCTACCCCACCTATACTGGCTCAACCACACCCGGAAACACCGCCGACAATCTGGACTGTGATGTCGCCGGCCTCAGTGCCGTTGGCCTGGACGTAGACAGCTGCATGTGCTCGGCCCTTGATGGCTGGGGCAACAAGATTTATTATCTTGAAGGGATAAAGGACGGCGGAGGCGACGGCCTGGCCGGCGAGTACATCATCACCGATACCATGACCGGGGCTTCCCGCGTCCTCCCCGACGCCACCTCAACGATCATCAATAAAAGTGGCATCACCATTCAGGGCATCGCCTTTGTCCTCGTCAGCCTTGGCCGTAATCGGGTGGCCGACCACACCAGCTATAACAATTTCAACGGCGGGGTTCAGGCGGGATACATCGGAGAAATATCCGGTGCGACCGTCAACTTCAATTCAACCGCGATCGACGTCCCCGTGGAATTCGCGGACGACGTCATCCTATACGTCACGGCCAACGAACTCATCTCCGCCGTGGCCCAGTAATCAGAGGGAGGGACCCGCTATCATGTCGCACAAACGAGCATTTACGCTTATTGAAATGGCCATCGTCCTGGTCATTATGGGGCTTCTCATCGGATTGACCATGCCCGTCATTACGGAATTCATCAAACGGGATAAGCAATCAGCCGGGCAAGCCAGCATCGACAACCTCAAAGAGGTCATCCTGGGCTACGCCATCGCCAATGGCCATCTGCCGGAACCCAACAACCTCGCCAGCCTGGGACTGCCGCTGAACGACCCCTGGGGCCAACAGATCCTGTACATCACTCCCGACGAGCTGGATAACAAACAGGAAATCTGCCACGAGGACGTCACCAACACCACCATGACCTACACCGAGATGGCGGCCGACACGTCAACCCAGCTGGCGCAGATCAATAACGTGGGATTTGCCCTGGTGAGTCTTGGCCCCAACCATACGCAGGAAGTTGTCCTTACCGGCGCCGGGCCCTATACCGACCTCACAGCCTATCCCAAAGGAATTACTGGCGCCACGCTTAAGCCCGACGATGTCGTGACCTACGTGACCCTGGACTTCCTCAAGGGACGCGTGTGCGCTGCCGGAACCTCCACCGGCCCCATCGGGGCCGACGTCTCCTTTGCCCAGAACTTCTCGGACTTTGGAGCGGCGGCTGTCACCACCCCTGCCGCCGGATACAGCGCTCCGACAACGGGCTACGTGACCACGGCGACTGATGACAACACCGTCACCCTGGGCGATGGGTTGTCTGGTGGCATCGGCTGCTTCTGGTACAAAGGCAATACGGCTGCGGACTCAGGTGCCTGCCTCGCAGGGGAATGCAACCTCTACCCTGACGATTTCGCATTTGCCCCCCTCGTTGAGGGGGGGGTTCGAGTCTATTTTGAATACACACCAATAGGCAGCTCTGGCTCCGGCTGGACATTTACAGTGGCGAGTGCAGACCCAGCAGCCGTTTCGGCCTCCGCATCCACAGATATGTGCGGTGGCATCATGCTTGGCTACTCAGCTTGGGGCGGCGATATACCTACACTTCCTATCTACGATCCAAAATTTGCCGTGGAGTTCGATTACTACCAATCCACTGACGACCCAAACTTTAACAGCGGATCTTATGACCCGCATTTGGCCTTGGTCTTCTGGGGAAGTGACTACAATCCCGCTAGTATTGCTACCCAATACGCCACCCTCTCTGATGACTATCGACATGGTGTTAATAGCGACGCTCTTACTGATCCCGACAACCCGGACGTACCATCCGGGCATGTGAATGAATCCTATGATTCCGGCCCCCCCGTGGTCAATGACAACCCCTATTATTACAACACAACGGATGACTATGTGGGTGATGGACAACCACACACATTTCGCATGGACGTTGTGATTACAGAAGATGCCGCCAACGATGTCACTTATGATTGGTCCGTGTGCATTGACTGCGATAACAGCAACGACCTGACTCAAGATTTCAATGATTATGGTGATTGGACCACCGGCAAGGCCTTCCACCTAACAGAAGGCCCCTACCCCGCGACCTCTTTCCATAATAACATGAAAGATGTTTTTTTTGGCTGGACAACGGGCACAGGCCTCAGTGTCGACCGCCAGGTCACCATCTCTGATTTCGGCATCGCATTCCGATAGGCCGCCCTGCTGCATCCCACACAACTTGCCGTACCCAAGCCATCCTTCAAGACAGGGACAACGCCATGAAGCAACACACTGGAACAAAGCAAACAAAGGGGTTCACCCTCATCGAGATGGCCCTCATCCTGATCGTCGTCGGGATCGTCATCTCCATTGCTGTGCCCCGGCTGAGGACCAGCTCCCGCGACTTGAACACCAAAAAAATCAAGCATGACATTCACAACGTCCGGGATGCAATCATCGGCTTCAGCATGAACGCCACCAACTGCTCGCTGCCCACGGACGGCGACCTGGATGGAGCGGCCAGCTCCGACCTTGCCCAACTTCAGGGCGAAAATTTGGATATGTGGGGCGAGTCCTACTACTACAAGCTGGCACCTGTTCTACGCAATGCATCGGGATCGGTGCTCTGCGATCTTGACGGAACAGACGTGGGATTCGATGTCTACGAAGGTTCCACCTTACTGGCACCGAATGTGGCTTTCTTCGTTTCCAGCAGTGGTCCAAACCACAACCGGGAAGTGATCTATGATGACACCACCACCCCGGTTCGTATTACAGTCCAACCCTATGGCACAGATGTCGCCGGCCAGGAATTTGATGACATCTATTCCTACGCCAAATGGGACGCCATCAAAAACTCCATTTGCACATACTGCACATCCCAGGCCCCCGATGGAACACCCCAGGTCGATTTTTCCGATATGGCCACGGACTTCGCAACGACTGGCACGGTTGAATCCAAGCCAAACACCATTGTTGTAAACGCTGGCACAGGAGAAATCACCCTGCAGGAAACCGGTGCAGGCTCAAACGCTGCTGGTTGCCAATGGTATACCGGCACCGAAGCTTTAGGTAACTGCGGGGATGTCAACGCCGGGGATGGTCGCGAAGATGGGGTCTGTGACCTGAGCAATGGCTTTCGCGTCCACTACCAATACAGAGTGCCTGGCACTTCTGCTGGAGGGTTCTCCTTCGCTCTGGCCGGGGTTGACCTCACTGGCGGGACAAATACCGACATGACAACCATGTGCGGCTCCGCACTCGGTGCGTCAGTTGGTTATTCAGACCAAAATGGAGGCAACTACATCTACCCTCCCAAACTCGGCATTGAATTCGATACAACCACGCACACCGCTAGGGGTGACAGTAAAAATGCTGCACTCGCTAACGCTGATGCCAATCACATGGCAGTGGTCTATTGGGGCGCTAATGGCACGAGAAGTGATGACAATATTCACGGAGCAAGTTCGGATAGCGCTACAGACATCAATAATCCTGGACCGGACCCAACTCCCATCATTGTAGACGGCAGCGACGGGATTTTTGATGAAGGGACAAGCAAATGGCTTGAGACCGGAAACACATATGACTTCCGCCTTGAAGTCGAACGTACCGGCGACGAGTTCAAGATTCGCGCCTGGTACGATTGCTCCCTCTCTGACTCGGCTTTTTTTGATAATCTCGGTGGCGACTTGGCCGCGTTGGATGCCGCCGCGCCCGCACCGGATATTGAGTTGACCAAAACCCACCCCCGATTCGACTCTGACTTCGACCTTTTCCGGTTCGGCTGGACCATGGGCACCGGCAGCAATAATTCCACAATAGCCGTCATCTCTGATTTCGGTTTTCGCTGGCGTTGATTGGACGAAGACAATCTTAAGCCTCAAGAATCAACTTATAGGAGGTCGGATGCTCATGCATCCGACCCCTTTGATTATTGCAGTGGAAATTGAATTGATGACTTCCACAAAGAGCTAGCAGCAACCGCCCCCTGCATTCTTGGTCCAGGGCAGCCAGGTCTGGATGATATAGGCCGCGCAGCCCACACCGGGGGTCACGCTGATGGCCCCAGGCGCACAGTTCATGGCGCAGGCCCCGCACTCCATGCAGGCCTCGCGATCCACGATGCGCGCCTTTTTGCCGCTCAGCTCGAACACCCCGTGCGGGCAGACCTGCACACACGAGCCGCAGCCCACGCAAGACTCGGCGTCGTATTCCAGAGTCGTCACCCCGTCCAGATATCTGAAGTCCTTCATTGCATCCTCTCTGATCAAACCATAAACGCAGAACCAACCCACAAGGCCACGGCCGCCAGGACCGCACCCGCCTGCACCGGAAGGGCCCGGCGCATCTCCTTTTCCACCCCCGAGGGCGAGGTGAAGGGGGTCGAGCCCGTGAAATTCATGCCCAGGTACGACGCCAGGGCCATGACCCATAGCAGCAGTCCCAGGCCCTCGCCCCAGCCGGAGGCCCCCGGCAGGGCCAGCACCGTCGCCAGCCCCAGCACGGCACCAGCCACAGCCCCTTTAAGGCTGAAGGCCCGCCCCGGCAGCCAGGGCAAGAGCAGCGGCACGGCCACGGCCCCGCCCAGGATGCCCGCCAGGGTCCCGCCCAGGGCCAATCCCCCCCGCGTCCAGGCCGCTGGCAGGGAAAACCACTGCGGACCGATGCCCGAGAGCGCGAACATCGTCAGCGCAGCCCAGGCAAGCCCCTTCCAAAGCAGGGTGACTTCGATGGGCACCAGCACGGCCCGCTCCCAAAGACCGAAGGTGGCCCGGCGCATGGTTTCGTCGGCCCCCTGCGCCAGATAGCGCGGCACGTCGATGGCGCGGATGGGGCCGAACTCAGCACCGAAGCCGCACTGCTTGCGCAGCTTGTGCGCGGACACGCCCGTGGCCGAATATTGGGGCAGGATCAACTTGCGATGGCTGACCACCCTTTCCAGGCCCGAGTGCCGCACCCGGTGGGCCACCTCCGCCGTGGAGAAGGTGCCCTTGCCCGCCGCGCACCAGACATTGATGCCATGGGTGTCGATGATCAGCAGCCAGAGGTCCAGCCCGGCCAGTTCCCGACGCACGAGATCAAAGGTCAGCTTGTAGTTGCAGGTCACGAGCACCGGGGCATCCGGCCCTGGCTGGCCCACGCAGTACAGGCCGGGCACAATCTTGTAATCTTCACGCACACCCGAAACCCGCGCCAGAAAGGTCCCCAGATGATCCCGGCGCGAGAGGTCCGTGCCCACTCGCGGCACGGGCCCCGCGGGGGTCTCCGCAAAGCCCAGCACAAAGGGTTCTCTTCTAAACCCCGGTCGATCCTGGCGTCCGAACCCGGACACGGTCTGTGGGCCTCAACACGGCCCCTGCTCGACCAATTGCTGCGATGGGGACAGACCCAACGTCTGGCCCGAGGACTGGCCCGGAGTCGGAGCCTGTTCAGTATCGGTTGGCTCTTGGCAGGTCCCGCCGCAGGCGCAGCCCGCCGCCGGGGTCCCGCGCAGATCATTCAAGCCAGTCATTCGCACTCCATCTTCAAGACTGTCATTTCCTCTCCATCCGTCAGGGCCATCACAGCCCGGCCAATTGATCCTTGAATCGTTGCAGCACGTCCAGGTCAAGGCAATAGCAGGTGCATGGCCCGTCGATACGGCCCCGCACCAACCCGCAGTCCCGAAGCACCTTCAGGTGCTGGCTGACCGTGGACTGGGCCAGGGGCAGCACCTCCACGATGCGCCCGCAGACACAGCCCTCCACACCCCGCAGATGGCGCACGATGGCCAGCCGCGCCGGATGCCCCAGGGCCTTGCACAGCGCAGCCAGCTGTCCGTCGCCGGCCTGTTGTCTGCCCGGGTAGCCGGAAGCAGCCCCGTCTGTGCCAGGGCTATCTGCGCCAGAGATATCGGCACCAGGGCGATCTGCTCCAGAAAGATTCACAACAGTGCCACGGCAACAGTCGTCTGGATTGTCTTCTCTCGCTTCCACTCCCAACTCCCCAGGTTCGCACAACGAAACTTACAAGCAGGCCTTAATCGTAAATCGACGATATACGATGAGCAGCCAGGGGTCAACCCCTGCCCACAACTAAGACGATCTGGTTGCAAGGCGTGAGATTTCAGAACCCTGTTCCCTTGCACAGGTGCTGACCAACAAGAAAAAGGCCCGGCTGGAAAACCAGCCGGGCCAGGATGAGAGCATAGGTGGGTGGATTATGCGGTCTCGGGTTCGCCTTCAACGTCCTGCGGCTCGACCGGGGCCGGGGCAGCAGGGGCGCTGATGGGGTTCAGCTGGGTTTCCTGAGGAAACACCGGCAGATAGCGATAGGCCAGAGACAGGATCAGGAAGCCATACGCGATAATCATGATGGACGGGCCCCACTCGGCCCAGTTCGGGGTATACGAGTACCACTCATCAAAGGGCATGACCGGGATGGCCAGCGCTTGGACAGTGAACACGTATCTGTTGATGACGATGCCCGTGCAGTTCAGGATGGCACCGAGGTACAGCAGACCGGGGATGTTGCGGAAGCGCGGGGTCAGCAGCAGGATCGCCGGGATGACGCCACACAAGAACAACTCGGCCCACAGCAGCCACTCGCCATAGCCCAGTGCATCATTGAACATCTGGTCCCAGGTCAGTCCGGAACGGGGCAGCACGTCGGTGGCCCAGGCCCAGGTGTCCAGGAACTTGAAGAACAGATACAGGGCCAGCATGGTTCCGCCGATGCGGCACATCAGCTTCTTGACCTTGAAGTCCACCAGTTCCTTGCCGGTGATCAGTTCCATGAACTTCACGACCAGGACAGAGAAGCAGGGGCCGGAGGCCACAGCGGAGATGACGAACAGGAAGAACGTCCAGGGCCAGATGAAGAACCCGTCACGCAGGATGTAGGGACGAGCGAAGAGCACGCCGTACATGCCTCCCAGGGAACCCTGGTGGAACGTGGACAGGAACGCGCCAAGACCGGCGATCAGCGGCATCACGTAATGGAAGTTGTGCGCGATGTTGTGCAGGATCGGGATCTTGTTCAGCTGGCGGTTTTCCAGGATGTTCGGGATGAACTCCAGGATCAGCACCATGAGATAGCAGGAGATGCAGAACATCACCTCTGTCAGCATGGAGTGAACGTTGGGATGCCAGAAGCCGAACCAGGAGCGCAGCGGCTGGCCCACGTCCAACGCCAGGACGAGCATAGCACCGGAGTAACAGATAAAACCGACGATGACCGTCAGGTTGACGATCTTCTCCAGCTCCTTGATATCCAGGATGTACTTCAAGAGTCCGGTGAAGAAGGCACCTGCGCCCAGGGCGATGATGCCCAGGTCGAAGGTGATCCACAGGCCGAACCCGAAGTAGTTGTCCAGCGCGGTACGCGCCAGACCGTCGGGAAGCAGGATCATGACAGCTTCATACGCGCCAGCGGCGAGGAAGATGCCGATGAAACCGAGCCACAGCAGGAATTTGCCGAACGAGCAGCGCTCGACACCCTCGGGCCAGAGAGCTCTATCCATGATGGGCACCTCCATTGTTACCGCCTGCCACGCCGCCTTCGGATTCCAGGTAGTTGTCGCCCTGTTTGCGAACCCAGTCGCGCGTGCTGACGTAGTAGACCTGGGGATCTGTTCCCAGGCGCTCCAGCAGGCGGAAGGCGTTCGGGCTCTTGATGAGCTCGTGCACCGCATGCTCGGGGTTCTTCACGTCACCAAAGGAGATGGCCCCGGTGGGACAGGCTTCAGCGCATGCAGGCATGTAGGCGCCGTCAGCCAGTTTCTCCGGATCCTCGCCAGCCACGCGGGCGGCGTCCTTGGCGTACATCATGCGATGGTGGCAGAAGTTGCACTTCTCAACCACACCGCGGGAACGTACGGAGACGTTGGGGGTCAGCTGTTTCTCCATCCCTTCGGGGAAGATGGGCTGATCCCAGTTGAACACACGGGCATGGTAGGGGCACGAAGCCATGCAGTACCGGCAGCCGAAGCAGCGCGGATAGATCTGGCTGACGATGCCGCCTTCCTCGTTTTTGTCGGTGGCAATGGCCGGGCAGACGGACACGCACGAAGGCAAGCCGCACTGCATGCACGGCCGGGGCAGGAATGCGGTATCATGGTCGCCGCCCTGCTTGCCGTTGGACAGTTCATAGATTGTCAGCCACTCGATCTTCTTGAAGCGCGTCGGGAAACCCTTGCTCTCAAGACGAGTCTTGGCCTCTTCCTGGGGCGCGATATTATTTTCCTTGTTGCAGGCCGTCATGCAGGCGCCGCAACCGGTGCATTTGTCGATATCGACAACCATGCTCCAGCGGATATTGAATTCCTTAAATCCAGCCATGATTCCTTCCTCTCTTATGCGGTGGCAATGGTCACCCGGTTGGCGGACCAGACGGAGAGGCCGGTCTCGGGATCATCTGCCGCAGCAAGCAGCTTGAAGGCGTTCTCACCCACGCCCTTGCTGAAGCCGTCCCACGCGGTGTGCCCGAACCCGAGGGAAGCGGCGACCACACCGGTCATCACCTTCTCGGAGACATGCACCTTGGCGGTCATTTCACCACCAGGGCCCACCAGCTTGACGGTCTCGCCGGCCTTGACGCCGCTCATGCGGGCGGTCTTGGCATTCATCTGCACCACGCTCTGCACACCGTCGAGTTCGCTGGTGCGAACCGTTCCGGCGCTGTGAGGCGGCATGGCGATGGTGGCGGTACCGAGGTGGTGCTTAACCACGGGAGCCAGGGCCAGACTGCCCTGGGCAAAGGCGCCGACTGCCGGAGTGGCACAGACGGCCAGGTTCAACTTCGCACCGGAGGTGGAGGCAGAGGTCCAGGCCTTGCCTTGACGCAACGAGCCCCAGGAAGCGCCCAGAGCAACGGACTTGGCCTTGAGCACATCCTTGAAGGACGCGTACCCCAGGTCCATGCCCAGACGGGAGGCTACGGAGAGCATCACGTCGGCGATGGTGCGCGTGTTAAACGCGGACTTCACCAGCGGCTTATTCACGCTGTAAGTGGCGCAACCGGCTCCATACGGAGTGTAGAGATCGTCATAGCGCTCAGCGGTCATGCTGTTGGGCATGATCAGGTTGGCGCGTTCGGCGGTCTCGTCCATGAAGGAGCTGAAGGACACCGTGAAGGCTGCCTTGTCCATGGCGCGGGCCATGGCCTCGGCCTGCGGCAGACCGTAAGCGGGGTTGGCGTCGTAGACCATGAGCACGCTGGCGTTCACACGGCCTTCGGCCACACCCTTCAGGAAGGGCACCACATCGGCGGCATAGCGCTCGGACTCGGAGCCCGAACCCTTGACCACGGCAGGGGCGCCGGGGACGATCTTCACGCTCTGGCCCATCTGGCCCAGCAGCATATTCAGGCCCAGGGAGGCCATCAGCGCGCGGGCGCCGGCACCCTGGCCGAACTCGGAACCGGCGATGACCAGCGGCCGTTTGGCGGCAGCCAGTTCGCGGGCGATCTTCTGCAGCACATCGGCACGCACACCGGTCTCGCGTTCCACATGGGCAGGGGCGTAGCCTTGGGCCACATCCTGCTTGAAGGAGGCAAAACCCTTGGCGTCGGCCGAAGCGCCATTTTCCATGAGGATACGGGACAGACCCAGGGCAACGGTCGCGGCTGCGCCGGGCTTGGCCTGAATCCACTGGTCACAGACCACGGCGGTGTTGTTCATCACCGGACCGGCGTAGACATACTTGGCCGTGGCGGCCTTGCCGGTGGGATGGGTCTCGGAGAACACCCGGGCGTTACGCACGGAAGTCCCAGAGGACTCCAGGGCGTCGGCGCCCAGGAACAGCACGTAGTCTGCGTTCTCGATGTCATAGGCGATGCGCCCTTCGCTGCCCATCAGCTCAAGGGCCTTGTGGGCGCTCTGGGTCTCGCCAGGCATCATGTAGTAGGAGCCGTGAAGACCGTTCACCAAGGCGGCAAAGATCTCGTTGGCGGACCCGGTGTCATCGCCGCTGACCATGGCGACATCGCCACGAGCTTCGGTGAGTTTTCCGGTCAGAATGGTTTCGGCCTCTTCCCAGGAAATGGTCTTGAACCCGGTCTGGGTCTTCAGCATGGGCTGACGCACGCGGGCGGGGCTGTGAAGCAACCCGACCTCGGCGGCGGCCATGGTGGAGACGGCACCCTTGCCCAGGGGATGATCGACGTTGCCGGCCACGCCCACGGCGTTGCCATTGACCACGGCGATCTTCACACCCGAACCGGAGGGATCGAGTTTCGAAGCCATCTCAGCAAAGTAGATGGCCCGTTTGGGAACCTTGGGGTTCCACTGCCAATTCTGGGTCCAAATGGAGGCATCGTCCGTCAGTTTCCACGGAATGGGAGTGATCATCAATCCCGCCGTGGCGCCTGCGGAGAAGGTCAGAAAAGTTCTTCTGTTCATATGCGCCAGCCTTCCTATCGATGACAAACGTAGCAGGCGTTGCTTTGGCCGTTCTCGGCGTGGCAGCGCTCGCATTCCCACATCTTCATGGTACCGCGACTATAAGCCGGGTCCACGCCGACACCTCTACCAAACACAATTTTGTAGCCGCCATTGGAATATCCCGTGAGGATGTTCTTATAATGGGTCGGCGGTGTATCGCTCTTCGCCATGTCAGGGTGACAAGTGGTACAGTCCTTATCCTTGTGTGCGGCGTGGGAGAAAAACACGTTGTCGGGCTGATCCTGGTAAGTGAGCCATTCAACTTCCTTCTCGTCGTTCACATACTCGCTCACGAACTGTTCCTCAGCCGGGTCCTCGCCCATCACATCAGCGTGACATTCGGCGCACGCCGCCGTCCTGGGGATTCCGCTGAATGATCCGTCCTCGTTGAAATAGTGGCAGTCTTCGCATGCCATTCCGCCGTCTTCCACGTGAATCACGTGGCTGAAGCGGACGGGCTGCTCAGCTTTGCTGAACAACGCCTGGGGGAATACCCACCAGCCCACGAAGAGCATCACCACAAAACCAACGAAGAAGGGCAACGCTCCTCCACTGCTCGATGCTTTCTTCACCATATGCTCTCGCCTCATCCGTAAAAGGTGAAAGGACTATCCTAGCCGGACCCGTGGCCCGGCATCCCACCCTGGCAAAGGCTTCCAGCCCTGCCTTAACCCCCCTAAAACACATCGTCTCCTGCTGGTCTCAGGCCGCTGGAGGGGGCACCCAGGCGGGGAAAATTGTAATAAAATCCCACCAGAGAGACCGCTTGGTTCTATGCATGACAGCTCAAGCGTGTCAAGGCTTAATGAAAAAATTCACGAGGTTTCAGGAGCCGCTTTTCACCTCCCTAAGCGGGGTAAATAGCTCACTGAAAAACCAAAGAGGCTACTGCCCGTCCCCTGGTGAAATCCGTCCGTAGACATCGTCGTAGCGCACGATGTCGTCCTCTTCCAGATACGGGCCCGACTGGATCTCGATGATCTCCACCGGTACGTGCCCCGGATTTCCCAGGCGGTGCAGGGACGTCTTGGGGATATCCACCGACTGGTTCTCGTAGAGCAGGAGCTCCTGCTCGCCCACCCGGACCTCGGCCGTGCCGCTGATGACCACCCAGTGCTCGCTGCGGTGGTGGTGTTTCTGCAGGGACAGGCGCGCGCCCGGTTTGACGACGATGCGCTTGATTTTGTAGTGCGGCCCATCCTCCAGCACGGTGTAGCTGCCCCAGGGGCGATACACCGTCACATGGGCCTCCACCAGGGAGCTGCCCTCGCCCTTCAGGCGGCTGACCACATCCTTGACGCGCTGCACCTTGTCCACGGGACAGATCAATGTGGCATCGCGGGTCTGGACAACGATCATGCCCTTCAATTCCACGGCGGCCAGCTTGCCCCCGCGCGAAAAAAGCAGGCAGTCCTCGCAATCCATGTCCAGCACGTCGCCTTGGACCACGTTACCGCGCTCGTCCTTCTCGCCCAGGCGATGCAGGGCCTCCCAACTGCCCAGATCGTCCCAGCCGAAATCGGCCTTGACCACGGCCTGGCGGCCGACCTTTTCCATGATGCCGTAGTCCACGGAGATGTTCGGAAGCTGGGTATAGCCATCCATCAGGCTCTGCTCGCTCCGCCCATGCCACCAGGCGGCCAACTCGGGCTGGTGCTGCTCCACTGCGGCCACGAACGCGGCCACGTTGAACACGAACATGCCACTGTTCCAGAAATGATCGCCTCCACGCACAAATTCCTCGGCCGTGGCCAGATCCGGCTTTTCCACGAACGCGCCGACCTCGAAACAGTCATCGCCCAGGGGCTTGCCCTGCTTGATGTAGCCGTACCCTGTCTCGGGTTTGTCCGGCACCACCCCGAAGGTCACGAACCAGCCCTCGCGCGCCAGGGCCGCGCCCCGGGTCAGGGCCTCGCGCCAGACATCGGGCTTGTGGATCAGATGATCCGAGGGGAAGACCGCCACCAGGGCCTCGGAATCGGCAGTCAGGGCCCTGTCCATGCCCAGCAGGATGGCGGGCAGGGTATTGCGCCCCACGGGCTCGGCCAGGACCTGTGCCTCCAGGCGCGGGTCCAACGCCGCCAATTGGCCACGCACCTCGAAGACCTGCTCCTCGTTGGTCACCACCCAGATGGACTCGACCCCGAAGACCTCCATGGACCGGCTTGCGGTCTGCTGGAGCATGGTGGTCTCACCGATCAGGGCCAACAGCTGCTTGGGCAGCAGGGTCCGGGAGTACGGCCAGAGGCGCGTCCCGGACCCACCGGCCAGGATCACGGCCTGGCAATGGTCGATACGGCCAGGGGCTTGCTGTGCCTCGCTCATGGCTCCTCCTGTGGGTAAGTCCGGCCCGCCGGACGGGTTAGCCCTCATAGACAAAGGGCGAATCGAAATCTCTCAGAAGTGGCAGGTTGCTGTCCTTGTCGGACAGCAGAGGCTCGCCCCCAGGCCAGCGGATGCCCAGATCAGGATCGTTCCAGGCCAGCCCGGCGTCGCACCCGGCGTCGTAGTAGGCGTCGACCTTGTATTGGAATTCGGCCACATCGGTCAGGGTTTTGTAGCCATGGGCAAAACCTCGCGGGATGAGCAGTTGTTGATGGTTCTCGGCAGACAACTCCTCTGCGTGCCAGCGCCCGAAGGTCGGCGAGCCACGGCGCAGGTCCACCACCACGTCGAACACGGCCCCCCTGGAGACACGCACCAGCTTGGACTGGGCCGCCGGCGGGCGCTGGAAGTGCAACCCTCGCAGAACCCCCCGGGTCCCGGACCGGGCATGATTATCCTGGACCCAGTCGTAGGCCAGGCCTTGGGCCTCGAACAAGCCCTGATTCCAGCTTTCCATGAAGAATCCCCGCCCGTCCTCAAACACCTTGGGCTTGATGACATACAGGCCGGGGATATCGGTGGTCCTCACCAGCACTAGAGACCTCCTCGGATGAACCCATTGAACTGCCCCCATGTACCCGAGAATGCATGCCAAGACAACAGCATGGACGATGCCTCCGACCTGCGGCGGGTCGCCATTTCTTCAACTCAATTTGTTGACAAGCCTTCAATTTCCAATATTATTGGTCAATTCTGAGAATCCGCCCCAGGCGCAACCACCTTCGAGCAAAGCCAACAAGGCCACAAGCATGGACCGCACATATACCGCCAAGGACTACCAAGAACTGGAACGCAGGCTGGCCTCCGTGACCAGAGAACTGGAGACCCTGCGCCACGAGAATGAACGCCTGGAGTGCGCCCTGGGAGACAGCCCCGTCATCATTTACAGGGCTGACCCTTCGCGCGATTACATCTCAACCTTTGTCAGCGAGAACGTGCGCGACATCCTGGGTTACGAACCCGAAGAGGTGACGGCCAAGGTCGGCTTCTGGCGCGAACTCCTCCACCCCGAGGACCGGGCCCACGCCCTTTCCTTCCGCCAGGAACTCACGGAGGGCGTCTGCGGGACCTACGAATACCGCCTGCGCCGCAAGGATGGCTCCTGGGCCTGGCTGCGGGATCGCAAGTGTCTGGTGGCCACCGGTCCGGGCGAGCCCCCCGAACTCATCGGCTACCGGGCCGACATCACCGACATCCGCACCGAGCAGGAAGACCTGCTGCAGCGCAAGCTCCTGTTCAGGACGATCTTCAACAACGCGGCTTCGGGCATCGCCATCTGCGGTCCGGACGGAACCTTCGGCAAGGCCAACGAAAAGTGGCTGGAGCTGTTGGGCTGTGGCTGGGACAAGCTCATCGGCAAGACTCCGCTGGACTTCACCCACCCCGACGACCAGGCCCGCTGCCGGGAACGCACCGCACAACTGCTGGCCGGCGGCATGGCTTCGCAGCGCATGGAAAAGCGCTTCATAAGGGACGACGGCACGACCTTCTGGGTGGACATCGTGACCAAGAGCATCAACGGCCCAAAGGGTGACGTCCAGGGCCTGGTCTGCGTGATGAACGACATCAGCGAGCGCATCGAGATGGAGCGCGCCCTGCGCCAGTCCGAACGCGAGAAGAAGGCCATCCTCGATACCATCAGCGAGGCCGTGACCTTCCAGGATTCGGAGCACAGGATCCTGTGGGCCAATCGGGCCATGTGCGAAATCACCGGCCTGCCGCCCGAGGAGATCATCGGGGCCTACTGCTATGATCTCTGGCAGGCCGGAACCGGACTCTGCCCCGACTGTCCGGCCACGGCATGCCTGGAGCAGGGCAAGCCGGTGGAAGCCCTTGCGCGCGACCATAAGGGCCACATCTACCGCACCAAAACCTATCCCGCCAGCCTGCGGGACGACCTGTCCCCCGGCGTACTCGTGGTCTCCCAGGACGTGACCGAACAGACCGCCTCCGAGGAGGAGATGCGCAAGGCCATGGCCTTGGCCGAAAACGCCACCAAGATGAAGGACGAGTTCCTGGCCAACATGAGCCACGAACTGCGCGCGCCCCTGAACGGTATGCTGGGCATGCTCGACGTGCTCATGGACACGAACCTGAACGACGACCAGCGCGACTCCATCGAGATCGCCCTGGCCGCAGGCGAAGGGCTGCTGGCCATCATCAACGACATCCTGGACTTCTCCAAGCTCCAGGCCGACAAGATCCCCTTGTCTTGCAACGAATTCGATCTGCGCGAGTCCATCCGCACCGTAATCAATACCTACAAGGAACAGAGTCTGAAGCGCGGCCTGGAGGTCAGCTCCACGGTGGACAAGAACGTGCCCCAACTGCTGATCGGGGACGAGGGCCGCATCCGCCAGATCCTGTTCAACCTGGTGGGCAACTCGGTCAAGTTCACCAAGGAAGGCTCCGTGCGGCTGGAGGTCTTCATCCTGCGCAAAACCGCCAATCCGAATAACGCAAGGCTGCTGTTCACCATCACGGACACGGGCTGCGGCATTCCCGAGGAACAGCTGGAGACCATCTTCGAGCCCTTCGTGCAACTCAACTGGGCCAAGTCCAGCAAGTACGAGGGCACGGGGCTGGGCCTGGGTATCGTCAAACGCCTGGTGACCCTCATGGGCGGGATCATCACCGTGGAAAGCCAGGTGGACAAGGGCACCACCATCAATTTCTGGATCAACGTCCAAATCCCCTGAGCGCACCACACGCAACGCCCGGGCGGCCCGCCGCCCAAGGAGACGCCATGGGTCCGCTCCGCCCCCGGCAAGACATCCTGTTCCCGGGTCCGATCCCGCTCTCCAAGGCAGCCCCCGCCCCGGGGCTGCGTTTTGTTACCCATGCGCAACGCCGCCCCTCCCTGCGCCACCAATCCCCCAGCCGACCACGGGTCCTGAGCGGCCTGGGGCGGTTGTGCACGGCCCTGCTGCTGGCCTGCGGCCTCCTGCTCGCTGCCACCCCTGCCCGGGCCGAGCTCTCCCATTTCTCCCACGACATCCCGGCCCAGGCCGACGACTCGCAGCTGGAGGGTGCCGCCCGGCGCGGCAACGCCCAGGCCCAGTATCTGCTGGGGGCCATGCTCATGGTCCGCGCCGAACGCGAGGAACGCTCAGGCTGGCAGACCAAGGCCCGTATCTACTACAAGCAGGCCGCCGGCTGGTTCCACAAGGCCGCCGCCAGCAACAACGCCCGCGCCCAGTTCTCCCTGGGCCTGCTGATGCGCAACGGACAGGGGGTCGAACGCGACACGGCCGGAGCCCTGCGCTGGCTCACGGCCGCCGCCAACCAGGACGTGCCGGACGCCCTATTCCTGATGGGCATCATGTCCGCGGGCGGCGAAGGCATGCGCCGGGACAACTCCCGGGCCTTGGGACTGCTCGTGGATGCAGGCGCCGGCTTCGTCAACGAGGGCCGGGCGGACTGGGCACTGCAAGTCTCGCAGACCATCAATCAGCTGGCCCCAGGCCACCCGGCTGTGGCCAAGCTGAGCAAGGCGGCCCGACAGATCTCCACCCGCCCTGGCGCGCGCCAGGAGGGGTTCTCCACGGGCACGGCCTGGATCGCGGCCCCGGGATTCGCCGTGACCAACCGGCACGTGGTCGTGGGCCGGACGACCATCTCCCTGGTGCACCCGGACGGCAGCTATGTCTCGGCCACGGTGGCCGCCGAGGATGCGGACAGCGATCTGGTGCTGCTGGCCGTGGCAGACCCCTGCGCCCTGCCCCCGGCACTGCCCCTGGCGAAAGAGGCCCCGGGGCTGGGGGCCGAGGTCTTCACCGTGGGCTTCCCCCAGGTGGCCATCATGGGCACCTCGCCCAAGCTCTCCACCGGGCGCGTCACCGGGGCGACGGGGGTGGGCGGCGACCCGCGCACCCTGACCATCTCCGTGCCCGTGGCCCAGGGCAACAGCGGCGGGCCGCTGATCAATCTCTCGGGCGAGGTGGTGGGCGTGGTCCAGGCCATGATCGACGCCGCCGGAGTCTACCGCGCCACCGGAGAGCTGCCCGAGAACGTGAACTACGCCATCCATGTCCGGCTGCTGCGCCAACTCATCGACCGCGCCCCCAAGAAGGGCGGCGGGGTCACGGACTGGGTCAAGGGCCTGTTGGGCAAGGCCTGCCCCGCGCTGAACGAGCCCGGAACCGCCAGCCTGGAGACCCACGCCACCCGTGCCCAGGCCTCGGTGCTGATGGTGGTGGCGGAATAGCGCGAGGACAATTCGCCTTACTGATATTTCACAACCCACCAGCTTGCTCACCCCCAGCCCACTGAAATACTCTCCCGACACAGTCAGTTTTTATGATTGTACCCGCATCTGCGGAGCAATCACGCGCCCAAACAACCCGTATCTTGCATTCATTGACCTCCTAACATTTCAGTAGTGTACAGCCCTCGTATTGCTGTGCTATTTATCCACCACCCGTTGGGAGAGAAGAACTTTCCTGAACCAGGAATCCTATTTTAACAAGGATGATGCGGATGAACTTCAACAAGAAACTGATGACATCGGTCATCGCCACCACGTTGGTGCTGCTCATCGCCGCCGTGGGCACCACGTATGTCATTTCAGTCCGTTCGTTGGATTATCTCGGCCACTCCACCATGGAGGACATGATCACCAACCTGACGGACACCCTGGAGATGCAAGACAGCATCACCCAGGAGAAACTCGCCTCTGACCTGGGGCTGATGGACAGGGAAATCGCCGCCCGCGGTGGCTTCAGGCTGGCCCCTGACCAGCCCCTGACCAGCACCATGGTCAACCAGGTCAGCAAGGAGTCCGACACCGCAAGCATCCCTTCCCTGAAGCTGGGCGATTCCGTAGTCAACAACGACTTCGCCCTGGTGGATGAAGTCCAGAGCATGGTCGGCGGAACCACCACCATCTTCCAGGTCCTGCCCGGCAGGCTGCTGCGGGTCTCGACCAACGTCAAGAAGACCGACGGCAAACGGGCCACGGGCACCTACATCCCCGAGGACAGCCCGGTCTACAAGACCGTAATGAAGGGCGAGACCTTCCGGGGCAAGGCCTTCGTTGTCAGCGATTGGTACCTGACCGCCTACAAGCCCATGAAGGACTCCTCGGGCAAGATCGTGGCCGTGATCTATGTGGGCCGAGAGATCCTGACACCGCAGCTGCGCGATGTCCTGGACAAGACCACCTACAACGGCGAGGGCTCCTGTTTCGCGGCCCTGTCCGACGGCAAGTTCGTCTTCCAGAAATCCGAACTGGGCGAACCCGCCCCCGAGACCATGAAGGCCCTTCTGGGGGCCAAGAACGAATTCATCGAGTACACGCAGGCGGGCAAAGCCCGTCTGGCCTATGTCAGCCATTACGCCCCCTGGGACTGGCACATCGGCCTGGTCCTTGACGCCTCCAGGCTCAACATGGGCACCGACCGCACCATGCTCATCGCCGGGGCAACGGTCACCGCCGTCGGCATCCTGCTGGCCGCGTTGTTCTTCATCTATCTGATCCATCGCCTGATGAAGCCGTTGCGCGACCTGTCCGCAGTCACCGGCCAGATCGCCCGAGGCGACCTGGAAGCCAGGGCCAGCTATGACGCGGATGACGCCATCGGCGAAACCGTGGCCTCGGTCAACTCCATGGTCGAGACCCTGCGCGACAAGATGCACGAGGCCCAGCTGCGCGGCGATGAATCGCGCCAGGAAAGCGAACGCGCCAAAACGGCCATGGAATCCGCCGAAAAGGAACGCCTGCGCGTCAGCTCACTGCTGGAGACCATCAATCAGGTCACGGAGCAGGCCCTGGGCATCTCGGCCAATCTGGCCAGCGGTGCCGACGAACTGACCACCCAGGCCGAACAGATTCGCCACGGCAGCGAAACCCAGAAGACCCGCACCATGGAGACCGCCACGGCCATGGAAGAGATGAACGCCACGGTGCTGGAGGTCGCCCGGAATGCCGGAGCCGCCGCCGAAGGGGCGGACAAGGCCAGCACCCATGCCGCAGAGGGCATGGCGGTGGTCAATCAGGTCATCGCCTCGTCCAAGGACGTGGCCACCCATACCAGCACCCTGACCGAGGTCCTGAACGGACTTGGCACACAGGCCGAGGGCATCGGCGCGATCATGGGCGTGATCAGCGACATCGCGGACCAGACCAACCTCCTGGCCCTGAACGCCGCCATCGAGGCCGCCCGCGCCGGCGACGCCGGGCGCGGCTTCGCCGTGGTGGCCGACGAGGTGCGCAAGCTGGCCGAAAAGACCATGCAGGCCACGGGCGAGGTCGCCAAGGCCACCTCCGCCATCCAGGCCAGTGCGACCAACAGCATCTCGGTCATGACCACGACCTCCAAGCTCGTGACCCAGAGCACGACGCTCTCCGAGCAGTCCGGGACCAAGCTGGAAGAGATCATCGCGCAGGTCGAGGAGACCGCCGACCGGGTGCGGTCCATCGCCACAGCCGCGGAGGAACAATCCGCCACCAGTGAGCAGATCAACCGCTCCACCGAGGAGATCCACGCCATCTCCCTGGAGACTTCGGAAGGCATCGCCCAGTCCGTGCATGCCATCCGCCAGATCGCCGACCTCTCGGCCAACCTGCAACAGCTCATCGGCAAATTGCAGGCCAGCAGCCGCGACTAGCCCGCGCGCTTCATGACAATGACAAGGCCCGCAGCTTCACAGCTGCGGGCCTTTTTGTCTCAGACAAAACGGAGGGGGGGGCGAAACGGGAGGCCCAGCGGGAGCGCAACTCACAGCCCCGCTTGACGAAATCCAAACAACTGGCCAAGCATGTTGGAAAATTCTGGAGGGAAATCATATGCCGGACACCAAAGATGCACAGCAGACTGTCGCGGACTTTCAGGAACTGCTGGACAACACCCCCGCCGAGGCCGCGCATGTAAGGGTTTCGCCCGACGCCTGGACCCTGGCGGAGATTGTGGGCCATCTGCTGGACTCGGCCAGCAACAACCACCAGCGCTTCGCCCGCCTGCGCCTGGGCGACCTGGAGAACTTCCCCGGCTACGAGGCGGAATCATGGGTCGCCGCCCAGGGCTACGACGCGTGCGATTTCCAGCCCCTTGCCACCCTGTGGGCCAGCTACAACGCCCTGTTGCTGCATCTGGCCGCCACCACCCCCGAATCGGCAGGCAAGAACGCCTGGATACGGACCGACGGCCCCCAAACCCTGGAATTCCTGATCACCGATTATTACAGCCACCTGCGCCTGCACACGGATCATTACAATGGACGCCTGGCCGAGGTGAAAGCCCACATGGGCCTTGCCTGAACAAGTCGGGACCCCAACGCCACGCGCTGAGCCCTGCTGTCGCAACCAAAAGAAAAGCCCCTGAATTTCAGGGGCTTTTTTAACAGCGCGCGTTGCGCCGGAGGTGTCACTGACCGGGGGGATTGCTCCTTGCCTTTCATCGTTGATTCGTGCTTGGTATGAGCCGATCCATGGAGTGAAATGAGGAGAGAGCATGCGCATACGCGTTTTTCAGACACTGATATTCCTGATCATGCTGGTGGCCTTCGCCTTCGCGGCGCAGGCGGAAACCAAGATCATCACCAAGACCATTCGCCAATCCTTTGAAGGCGTACAGTCACCGGAAGACGCCCGAGTTACTGCTGTGACGCGAGCCAAACGCATGGCCCTGGAAGAGGCAGGAACCTACCTTGAAAGCCTGACCGCGGTAAGAAACGGCCAACTGGCCCAGGACCAGATCGTAGCCCTGGCCGCAGGTGTTCTCCACACTGAAATCATTCAGGAAACTAGATACGTCACAGACGACACCTTCGGCATCGAAGTCACCGCCCGCATCAAGATTGACACGTCAATACTGGATCGCCGTGTCCAAGAGTTTCTGGATAATGCAGGAGCTCTGGAAAAATATGAGGACTCCGAAAGGAAACAACAGGAATTGCTCGCCCGTATCAACGAACTGGAAACGAAAAACAGCGAACTGAGCAAACTGAGCCCCGAACAGCGCGCGGAACTCGAAGATGAGTTCAAGCAACTCTCGCAAGGCTTGACGGCAGAGGAGTGGACCCAAAAAGCCTACGCTCTCTGGAATGATGGCCGATACACAGATCCGCAAAAAGCACTGGAATATCTGAATCAGGCTATCGAGCTGGATCCGCAATATGGCATCGCCTACAACGACCGGGGAAATGTCTATAATCACTTCAGCCAATACAAGCGGGCAATCGCGGATTATGAGAGAGCTATCGACCTGAGTCCCGATTTTAGCGAGGCTTACTATAATCGCGGCGTGACCTACGCAACGCTCCAGCGACACACACGGGCAGTCACGGACTTCAGCCAGGCGATCAAGCTCAATCCGGACTATACCAAAGCCTACTATAACCGAGGCGTTGTCTACGCCACTCTCGGGCAGTACCAACGCGCAATTCTGGATTATGATCGCGCCATCGAACTGAAATCAGACTATGCCTTTGCATATGGAAACCGCGCCTTCATGCACAAGGCAATGGGGAATATTTTCCAAGCCAGATTGGATGCCAGCAGAGCCAGGCTGATAAGCCCCGATACCCCTGTCCCCACCTTCTAACTCCCCAAGAATTCGGCCTGATGAACCTGAAAACATCCCACGGATTCAGCAGAAAAACAGCGTGTCCAACCAGACGCCAAAAACAACAAAAAACTCTGAGATTCAGGGGCTTTTTTAACAGCGTCACGTTGCGCAGGAAGTGCCGCTGGCGGCGGGTATGCAACACCCTCTTTGTACCCCTGTCGGCACATGGAGTAGCCCCCGATTTCAAATTTATCCGGGTCAAGAGCACTTTTGACCCGGATAAACCATTTTCCACTATTTTTAATGAAATACGGGTGCGTTTTGAAAACAGCATCCATGAAGCCCGTTTGATATACTACAGTAGTTGATTAAAATTCTTGGGCTTGTTGTCTGGTACAACCCCTAAGTAAATGCTAACCCTATTCAAAATTCATGGTTTTTTATGTCTAGATATCTGGGAGGACTGACTCTAATACGTTGGGAGTAGTTCATGGCAGAGAACAAAAGTGCAGCTATATTGTTGGTATTTCTTTGGGCATCAGTATTGCTGTTCCCCGCAGGCCCTTCGTTCGCTCAAGAGACCAAAACAACTGTAATCTGGGCCGTGGCCGATCGGCCCACCTCCTTTATCTTTGAGGGGCCTGACAAAGGCAGGGGAGTTGTGGACGAAGTCTACAACAAACTACACACAGCGCTTCCTGACTACGAACACGTTCTACTAGAAATGAATTTTCCACGCACATTGAATTACATGCGAGAAGGAGAACGTGTCTGTTCCACGGGTTTTTGGACTGCCGATCGGGAGAAAGTGGCACTGTTCTCGCTTCCCGTTATTTTGGCGTTACCCTATGGAGTCATCTGTCTCAAAGAAAGAGTGAAAGAGTTTGACAGTGGGGCGGGTCGTATTTCCCTGACTCGACTGCTTGCGGACAAACGACTTCGTGGTGCCGTATTGCAAGCACGCTCCTACGGTGAAATCACGCCTATGGTTAAGGCAAGCTCGGATGACAGCACACTGAGGGTGCTGCCACCAGGTGCCAATACTATCCAGATGCTTACGCATGGGTATCTGGACTACATCATCGAAATCCCCTCGTTCGTTATGTATCAGGCCAAACAACAGGGAGAAGAGAACAGGCTCGAATCGCTGTCAATCGAGGAGTATGTGACACCGGTGCTGGTGGCTCATATTTTCTGTACCCGCGGCCAATGGGGTGAAGGGTTCATCCGCCAACTTAACGAAATTATTGAACGTGAACGAGGCACAGAAGAATACCGGGAATTCATTGAACGTTGGTACG